>Ga0116164_10001008_pt1 | contig 22051 bp, 20 predicted proteins | sample AD_UKC109_MetaG_FD_89888 | JGI IMG/M metagenome (GOLD analysis project Ga0116164, IMG submission 89888) | Active sludge microbial communities of municipal wastewater-treating anaerobic digesters from Hong Kong - AD_UKC109_MetaG | ecosystem: Engineered > Bioreactor > Anaerobic > Digestate... | reverse complement strand
GATGCTCAACGAGCTGCGCTTTCGCCGCTTCAAGCGCTTGTCGCAAACGGTGCTCTACCTGCCGCATTTTCTAAGCTGGGTGATCATCGCAAGCGTGGCATACTCGCTGTTTCGGCCAAGCTCCGGTCTGGTGAACATCGCGCTGATGAAAGCGGGCCTGATCAGCGAAGGCATCCCGTTCCTGACGGAAAAGTTCCACTGGGCGGTGACCTACCTGCTGATGGCCGTATGGCAGAACATGGGCTGGGGCACGATCATCTTCCTGGCGGCGATTACCGGCATTAATCCTGAGCTTTACGAGGCCGCGACTGTGGACGGCGCCAGCCGCATGCGCAAGATATGGCATGTAACCCTGCCGGGAATCCGCGCCACGGCGGTGACGCTGCTGATCCTCAACCTCGGACGTATCATGGGCTCCAACTACGAACGCCTGGCCTCCTTTGGCAATGTGCTTGTGAAGGATTACCAGTACCAGCTCGCCATCTATATCTATGAAAAGGGCCTCGCCGGAGGCAATTTCTCCAAAGCCACCGCCGTGGGACTGTTCCAGTCGCTGCTGGGCTTCGTCCTCGTGCTTGCCGCCGACCGTTTTGCCAAGAGCCTTGGCGAAAACGGCCTGATTTAGGGGGATGAAGATGAATCAAGCAAAGCCCCTGCGCGGCTCCAGCGGCATGAAACGTCGCGTCACCATCGGCGACGTGATCATCATCCTGATCATCCTCATCCTCTGCCTGAGCTGTGTTCTGCCGTTCATCCATATCGCGGCCAAATCCATCTCCGGCAACTCCGAGGTGCTGGCCAAGAATGTGACGCTGTGGCCCAAGGCCATTACCTTCGAAGCCTACGCGACCATCTTTCAGGATGGACAGCTGACCCATTCCATGCTCTACACGGTGCTGGTTACGGTGCTGTTTACCGCCATCGGCATGGTGATCACCGTCTGCGCGGCGTATCCGTTGTCCCGCAGGCGGCTCAAGGGCCATAACTTCATCTCGCTGATGATCCTGTTCACGCTCTACTTCTACGCCGGGCTGATTCCCGAATACCTGCTGCTCAAGGACCTTGGTTTGATCAACCGGATGTGGGTGCTGATCCTGCCGCTTTCGTTCTCACCGTTTAATATGCTGATCATGAAAAGCTATCTGCAATCCACCATCCCTGAGAGCCTGGAGGAAGCCGCGTTTTTGGATGGGGCATCCAGCTTCCAGATTCTGTTCAGGGTCATCCTGCCCCTGAGCAAGCCGATTTTGGCAACGCTGGCCCTGTTTTACGCGGTGGGCCGGTGGAACGCCTACGCCGACGCGAAATACTTCATCACCAAAAAAGCGCTCCAGCCCATCCAGTATCTGCTGAGCAACATGGTGCTCAACTCCGGCGCGGACGCGATTTCCATCTCCGAGGGCATGGCCGTGCAGTCGACGCCCGAGGTGCTGCAGGCGGCCATGGTCATGTTTGCCACCATTCCCATCATCTGCGTGTATCCGTTTATCCAAAAGCACTTTGTCAAAGGCGTGATGATCGGCGCTGTGAAAGGCTGATCTTCATCATAAAAAGAAAAGGAGAGAAACTAACATGAAGAAATGGTTAACCACCCTGCTTGCCGTGGTTATGCTTCTCAGCATGCTTGTACCCGCGATGGCTGAGGACGTGAAGCCCGCCGCCGGCGGCACAATCGCCGCCGAGCCGTTTGCGGAGCGCGTGAAAATCACGGTTCCTGTTTACGACCGTTCCAAGGAAGGCTATCCCGCAGTGGATGACAACTACTGGACCAAGTGGGTACAGTCGGAATTTGGCGACAAGTACAACATCGACGTTGAATATGTTGCCATTCCCCGCGGCGACGTGATGACCAAGTATTCCCTGCTCATCGCGGCCGGCGAAACCCCGACCATCCTCATGGAATACGACTATCCCAAAGTTGCCCAGTGGGCCAGCGACGGCGCGATGCAGCCTATCAACCTGGACGAATTTGCCAAAGTCGCCCCCACGTACTACCAGTCGATGGTGGACAACAAGCAGCTTGGCTACTCCGTGATCAACGGCGAAAACTACTTCGTTTTGTCGGAGCGCCCCTACTACAACGTGATCTTTGCCTATGTCACGCTCTATCGCCAGGATTGGCTGGACGCGCTGGGCATTGCCGCTCCCATGAACTATGCGGAGTACGTTGCGGCCGTGGAAGCCGTGAAGGAAAACTATGCGTCCGTGCCTCTGGGCCTTGGCATTCCCAAGTCCGCCTATGTGGCCAACTTCGCGTTCCGCGATTTTCCCGTGGTGGAAGCCGAATGGGCCATGCACTCCAGCCTCGGCACCCCCAGCTTCAGCTGGTATCCCACGTATCGCCTGCTCAAGCGGCAGAACGCCGAATACAACATGGGCTTCTACTCCACCGAGTATGAGCTGGAACAGGCTGAGATGGCCGGTACCGGCGGCGCTTCGCAGCACCAGACCGATTTCATCAACGGCGAAGCCTTCTCCTACGGCGGTTACATTTCCGCCAACATGGCGTGGCTGACCGCGTTCTTTGAAAAGAACCCCGATGCGAAACTGGGCGTGCTGAACCCCAATTTTGTTGTCGAAGAAGGCGTTGCGGATTATCCGCAGTTCCGCGCGGACAACCCCTTTGGCATGATCGTGGGCTTCTCGTCTCTGGCGACCCCGGATCAGCTCAAGGCCGCCTGGATGTACCTGGAGTGGATGGCGCAGCCTGAAACCCTGGCCGTGATGGAAAACGGTATCGAAGGCGTGACCTACACCGTGGGCGCGGACGGCCTGCCGGTCGTCAACGGCGACTATCGCGGCGAGTACATGCTCAACCACAACAACAACATCGATATGACCTGCGCCGTGCACGCTTCCAAGAAGCTTGGCACCATTGAGCAGACCATCACGGCGATGTCTCCCCAGGGCCTGCCCCAGGACTTCACCCAGGATCTGATTGACAACTACTACAACATGAAGGCGATCGCAGACCAGGGCCTGAGCTATTCCGATCCGGTATTCGCCGTTGCGATTGAAGCCGAATCCGAATACAATGCAAGCCTGCTGAGCCTGTACCAGGAATACTCTGTACTGCTCACCAAGTGCGCGCCTGAAGAGTTCGACGCCCTGTACGCCGATCTGAGCCAGAAGTATCTGGATGCCGGCTATCAGGCGATCATCGACGAACGTCTGGCCGCGTACGAAGCGGGCAACACCACCAAGCTGCCCGTCGCGCCGTAATCAACCTTTCCAAAACGCCGGGACGTCCCCTTCGCCCCCAAGCCGAGGGGGCGTCCCTTTTGAATGTGACTCGTGTTTTGGGTATACTATGGCAGGTTTCCATTCCGCATACCAAAGGAGACGCCCATGAAGCTGCACCTCAACCGTGATATTCTGCCCGGCGTAATGGCCGCCGTGGCCAAAAAAACCATCGAGATGGACCTGCCGTGGGATTGGCCCTGCGGGGTCGCCTACTACGGCGTTGCCAGGGCTTACGAGGCGACCGGAAACCAGGAGCTTCTGGAGATCCTCAAAACCAAGGTGGACGCGCTCATTGGGCTGGGACTCCCGCCGTTTACCGTAAACACCTGCGCCATGGGGCACTGCCTGTTATCGCTGTACCAGGCGACGGGCGAGGAAGGCTATCTGACCATCGCCAGACAAAAAATCGATTACTTACGCAACCACGCACTGCGCTTCGGCGATCATGTGCTTCAGCATACCGTTTCCGTGAATAACGATTTTCCCGGCCAGGCCTGGGCGGACACGCTGTTTATGGCCGCTTACTTCATGCTGCGCTTCGCCGTGCTGATGAAGGACAAAGCGCTCGTCGAAGACGCGCTGCACCAATACTTCAAGCATATCGAGTTCTTGCAGGACAGGGCGACGGGGCTTTGGTACCACGGCTACTCCAGCGCCGAGCAAAACCACATGTCCGGCTTTTTCTGGGCGCGGGCAAACGCCTGGGCGGCGTATACCATGTCGCAGGTCAAGCATACCCTGCCCGAGCCCTACCTCTATCCGCCGTTTATGGATATCGACTGTTCCCTGCGCGACCAGCTGGCGGGGCTGAAAACACTGCAAACCGAGGGCGGGCTTTGGCGCACGGTATTGAACGACCCGCAGAGCTATGAAGAGCTCTCGGCATCCTGCGGCATCGCCGCCGCGATGGTGCATAACGGCAATCCTTTGCATGCGCAATACGTTTTGAAGGCATATCCCGCGATTCTGGAAAACATCACTAGCGACGGCCGGGTGCTGAACGTATCCGGCGGCACAGCGGTGATGAAGGACCTGGACGGCTACCGCAACATCTCCCGCAGCTGGACGCAGGGCTGGGGGCAGGGGCTGGCGCTTGCGTTTCTTTCGGCAATCGTGAAAACAGAGGAGCCGTAACATGAACCATTCGACGAGCGGCGGCTTTACCCTGCCCGGCGAGGCCGGCTACGAAGCGCTGACACTGACGCTTGCCAAGCGCTGGGGTGCCGACGCAATCCGTGATTCCGACGGCACAACGCTTTCGGACAGCATCCTGCAGGCGGGGTTTTCGATTTATGCTACGATTTGCGTGATCCGCCAGCATAACGAATGGATTGTAGAGCACCCGGACTGCCGCCAGCAGTGCATTTTATCCACCGCCCCGCGCGTATGCGAGGGAGAAACGCTGACCATCAATTTGATGGCGGATTTCTTCGCCGGACAATTCCAGATCAACCACAGCCCCGAAGCCTTTTCCCGCTGGCAGATTTACGACCGCACCGAGGGTGCGCTTCTGCCTGCGGAGGCCTGGATCTTCGACGCGGAAACCGGCTGCGTTACCGTGCAGGGCAAGGCCTTTCACAGCTACACGGTCAGCTTTTTTGCGTGGCGGATCTGGGAAGAGATTTCCATGTACAATCACACCACCAACCGATGGGAGTCCGAGCACCTGATGCAGCTGGACCCGGTGTACCCGCAGGCGCGGGAGTACCTGCGCGGATGGCTGAAGCGGTGGTGCGAGCAAAACCCGACGATCGATATTGTACGGTTTACGTCGCTTTTCTATAATTTCGCATGGATTTGGGGCAGCAGCGAAAAAAACCGTTACCTTTTCACCGACTGGGCGAGCTACGATTTTACCGTCAGCCCCCAAATGCTCGCCGATTTTGAAGCCGAATACGGCTATGCCCTGACGGCGGAGGACTTTATCAAGGGCGGAAGGCGCGCTCCGGGGCATGACGTGCCCGATGCGAAGAAGCGGGACTGGATGGCCTTCGTGCAGCGCTTTGTGGCATCGTTCACCCGCGAGCTGACCGATATTGTGCACAGCTTTGGCAAGCTGGCCTATGTGTTTTACGACGACAGCTGGGTCGGCATGGAGCCGTACAACGGCAGCTTCCGGCAGATGAACTTTGACGGCCTGATCAAGTGTGTGTTTTCGGGCTTTGAGGCGCGGCTGTGCGCGGATGTGCCTGTTCCGGTACACGAAATCCGCCTGCACCCCTATCTGTTTCCGGTGGGGCTTGGCGGCGCGCCGACCTTTATGCGGGGCGGCGATCCCAGCCGCGATGCCAAAGCCTACTGGCGGCAGGTGCGGCGCGCGCTGCTGCGCAAGCCGGTGGAGCGCATCGGCCTGGGCGGATATCTGCATCTGGTAGAGGGCTACCCTGAGTTTGTGGATTGCGTTGAAGCCATCGCGGGCGAATTCCGGACCATCAAAGCCCTGCACCAGGCAGGGGATGTGTATACGGTTCCCTGCAAGGTCGCTGTGTTGACCGCCTGGGGGAAGCTGCGCACCTGGACGCTGTCCGGGCATTTCCACGAATCGGCCGACCATGACCTGATGCACATCATCGAGTGCCTGGCCGGACTGCCCGTTGAGGTCACCTTTATTGGGTTTGACGATGTGAAGCGCGGCGCGCTGCAAGGCATGGACGCGGTGATCTGCGCCGGGCGCAGGGGTACCGCGTGGAGCGGCGGCGAGCTGTGGCGGGATACGGCGGTCGTGGAAGCGGTGACAGCGTTTGTCCATGGCGGCGGCACCTTTCTGGGCGTCAACGAGCCGTCCGCTGTGGAGGGCTACGCCGATACGCTGCGTATGGCGCAGGTGCTGGGCGTGAACATCGGCGAGCACAGCAATCATGGGCTCTGGCAGTACAGCGTACAGACGCCCATGTTTGTCGGCGATACTGATGTATCGGTTCCTGCGCATCCCTCAGCCTACCTGACAGGGCCCGAAACCGAGGTCTGGCTGGCAGACGGGGGCAAGCTCGCCCTTACGCGCCGTGCGTTTGGCAAGGGACAGGGGATATACGCGGGCGGGTGGCGGTTCAGCCCGGGAAACGCACGCCTGTTGCTCAACCTGCTCTGGGGACATGCCCAGATCGAGGCTGTGACCGATACCGCCAAAGTGGACTGCGCATGGTATCCCAAGGCCGGGAAGATCGTGCTCGCCAACCAAACGGATCGCCCGCAGCAGGGCTGTGTTACTGTGAACCAAAAAAATATCCCCTTCTGCCTTGCTGCGGACGAGATGCTGGTCATGAATGATCAATAAAACCCCCTTGGGAATCCTTGTAATGATTTAACATATGGTTTTATACCTGTTCCACACAAAAGACCGCGTATTACGCGGTCTTTTGTGTGGAACTCCTGGATATACTCGAAAATCACCTGCCGTCAATCCAGCATGAACACGTTCTCAAGCCTTGCGGCCGCACCGGTTTCATCCCGAACCATGTCCATCAATCCGGCCATGTGCACGTTCCAGCGGGCAACCACGGGGCTTTCCGCCTGCACCTTTTCGGCGTAGGCCACGCCCTTTTCGCATTCATAGTAGCCAAACAGCTCGTCTCCGATATTCCAGATCGTATAGTTGCATATCCCGGCCGCTTTGAGCACCTCTGTCATCTCCGGCCAGATCTCATCATGCCGCTTGATATACTCGGCCTTCATGCCGGGCTTGAGCAGGGCTTTCCAGGCGCGTTTTTCCATAGGGTTTGCTCCTTTTCAATTCAGGATTCACTGTGCTTTCATATACCGATTATACCAAACCTGCGCCAACGGCACAAACAGAATCGGGATTGACGAACCTGCCCTGGTTTGTTACGATGGAAGCAAAGAAACAGCCTTCGACGACCGGGAGGGCAATATGGCCGTTATTTTTCGCACCTACAATCCAGAGCCTCTGTTTGGTGAGGATTATTTGGCGCTTCGGCATTTTCTGATACAGCTGGACGACAGCAATTATCACTTCGGCCGCTGGGACTGGATGATCACGCATTCGCACCTTGATTCCAGCGGCTTATCGAAGATCGGCCTGTGGGCGGATCACGGAGAGATTGTCGCCGCCGCGACCTACGATTGCAGCCTGGGCGGCGCGTACCTGCCCGCATTGCCCGGATACGCGTATCTTTGGGACGAGATGCTGGGCTATGCGGAAACCGCGCTTGTAAAAGGCGGCAAGTTTGCCGTGCTGATCCGCGACGGGCACCTTCCGCTGCAAGGCGCGGCCATGCGCAGGGGGTATATCGCCACGCAGGACAGGGAGCAGGAAGCGCTGTTTGATTTGGAAACGGGCGACTTCCGCTACACTCTGCCCGAAGGCTTCCGCGTCACCAGCATGCGGGAAACCTATGACCTGTACCGCTACGGCCAGGTGCTTTGGAGGGGATTCAACCACGAGCAGGACGGCGAAGGTCCGTTTGTGATGAACGAGCATTTTGCAAAGGAGTTCGAGCGCCCTGGCGTCAATCCGGATCTGAAAATCGCGGTCGTCGCCCCAAACGGCGATTTCGTCTCCTACTGCGGCATGTGGCAGGATGCTGCATCGCAGTCGGCGCTTGTTGAGCCCGTAGCCACCGACCCGGCCTACCGCAAGCTGGGGCTTGGCCGCGCCGCGGTGCTTGAGGGGCTGCGCCGCTGCGCACAGCTTGGCGCAAAGCGCGCCTTCGTGGGCTCCTCACAGCAGTTTTACTACGCCATCGGCTTTCGGCCCTATCAAAGCAACACCTGGTGGGCGCGGAAACCTGTGGTAAACTAGAGAAAAGGAGACTGAGCAATATGAGCTATCAGGAAGTCAATATCGGGTCTTATGCCATCAAACCCTTTGAGGCCATCGGCGAGAAGTGGGCGCTGATCACTGCCCAAAAGGACGGCAGGGTCAACACCATGACTGCCAGCTGGGGCGGCATCGGCGTGCTGTGGAGCAAATGCGTGGTGACCGTTTACATCCGCCCCCAGCGTTACACGCGGGAATTTGTAGAAGGCAGCGAATACTTCACCTTTACGCTGTTTGACGGCTACAAAAAGGAACTCGCTGTGCTGGGCACCAAGTCCGGCCGCGACGGCGACAAGATTCAGGAGGTCGGTTTCCATGTGGAGACCGTCGGCGGGCAGCCGACCTTCCGGGAGGGGAAAACCGCCATCGTGTGCAAAAAGCTCTTCTGCGAACGGATGACCCCGGAGAATTTTGTGGACATGGATCTCATTAGCACCAACTACCCAAACAAGGATTTCCACTACATCTATATCGGCGAGATCGTCGGCATCTACGAAAACCAGTAACAATGCCGCTTGCGGCAGGGAGGACAAAGCCATGCAACACAACATGCTTGGGAAAACCGGTCTGAAGGTCAGTGCCGTCGCGTTTGCCGGCATTGTCAACATGGATGAAACGCCCCAGGACGCTGCCCGTTTTACCGCCTATGCCGTGGAAGCGGGTGTGAACTATTTCGACGTATCCCCCTCCTACGGCAACGCGGAAGAACGCCTGGCCCCCGCCCTGAAACCCTACCGGCAAAACATCTATCTGGCCTGCAAAACCCAAAAACGGGATGCCGAAGCGGCCCGGGAGGAGCTGTTGCACTCCCTGATGCGCCTGGGCAGCGAGTACTTTGACGTGTACCAGCTCCACGCAATGACCACGCCGCAGGATGTGGAGCAGGTCTTCGGCCCCGGCGGGGCGATGGAGGCATTTTTATGGGCAAAGCGCGAAGGGCTGATCCGCCATATCGGCTTTTCCGCCCATAACGAGGAGGTAGCGCTTGCCTGCCTGGAGCACTATGATTTTGATACCGTCATGTTCCCGATGAACTGGGCGCTGGGCCTGAATACCGGCTGGGGCAACCGCATCGCCGCCGCCGTGAAGGAGCGCGGCATCGGCCTGCTCGCCATCAAAACGCTGATCGCGCGCAAATGGCGCGAGGGCGAAACGCGCGAGTACCCCAAAAGCTGGTGCAGGCCGATCTGCGGTGATGAGGAGCTGGCCGTCGCCGCGATGAAGTACAGCCTGTACAAGGGCGCGGCAACCCTTATCCCTCCCGGCAACATCACCCACCAGCGCTTCATGATCAACCATATCGACGCCTGCCTGCAAAACCCGCTCTCGCCCGCAGAGCTGGACCTTCTGACCGCCGAAGCCCACAAGGTGAAGGACGAGCTGATTTTTTAGACCTGTCAATGCGAAGCGGCATATAGTATTACAACACCCCCGCCCGGTACATACAGGGCGGGGGTTTCTTGATTGCTGTTACTTCGTATGAAAACGCTTTTTGAATTCCATCAGAAAGTCCCGGCCCAATACCGAATAGCATGCCGCCATCAGCGCCAGGGATAAAAGCCCTGCCAGCAGCGCGGGCCACATCGCCTTGCCCTTCCATAGCGTCAGGCCGATGATCGACGCCGCGAGGGTGATCGCGGTGAATAAAAGCATCGGCAGCATATTTTGCTTTTGCCGGTTGAAATCGGAAAAAAACAGTATGGCTGTCAGGATCAGCGCGGAAAACAGCACGATAAACACGACGTCCACCGCCCAGCCGGGGGAGAGGAAGATGTCGATCAGGATCATCAGAACGCAGGAGTATTCCACCGTTTTGATCGTCTGGCTGATGCGGTTGTACTCCACCAGATCGGGGGAAAGCAGCAGCGTCCAGGCCATAAACAGCGCCCAAAGCACCACGACGCTCCATGCGCTTCCGCCGAAATAAATGTTGAACACCGGGCACAGGTACGCGGCCAGCAGAAACGGCCCGCGGGCGTACCGGATCACCCGGCCTCTGTGAATGGCTTTTTCCGTGCGCTCCGGGTAGGTGATGTCAATCTTCATACAGGGCGGTTCCCTCCACGGTCATCATAACGGCATCGGCCGTCAGCAGGCCGTACAGCGCTTCTTCAAAGGACGGATCGACGGTTGATTTGGTGATCGAAAGCATGGCGACGTTGCCAAACGTGACCAGCGAGCAGGCGGCTCGGTTGGTTGCGGACGGGCCCATGACCATGTCCATGCTCTCCACATGGCTAGCAAGCTCCGGCGGCATGTGGACGACGCCGAGGTTGGATAGCGTGGTGGAGAATAGCCTGTCGCTCAAAAAGCCGCTGACCAGCTTCACCGCGGGGGTTTTGATGAACAGCGGTATGAACCGAAGCGAGGAAACGATGCGCGCCGCCGCCGTGACCATTTCGCTCATGGCGCTTCGGGACGCCTTCTCGGCCAGCTGCTTAGTGATTTCGCCTGCGACCGATTCCACATCTTCAATCTCCTGAATCGGCAGCTGGATGCCGCAGTACATGGAAAAATTCCGCAGGGTTTTGGATGGGTAGAACTTCCGCATATTCACCGGCACTTGCACACGCATGGTGCCGCTTTGCTCGTCGGTCGCCTGCCGTCCCGCGATAAAAATCAGCGCCAAAAGGTACGAGGTCACGGTCGCGCCGTAGCGCTTGGCCGCGGCGCGCAGGGTGCCCGCGTCCATTTTAAAATGCAACACACGGCAGGGGCTTTGCCGGCAGAGCTTACCGCTCATCTGTACGGCCGGCCGGTTGACAAATCCAGAAATCTTTTCGGTTTGCTGCACCATGGGAAAAGCGTCGGCAAGCTCACGCGGCGACGGCGTTTCGTTGATGTCCAGCGTACCGGCTTCTTCGCCGGATTCGATGCCCAGCAGGCGCAGGTACTCCGCCATCAGGGTTTTGAGAAACACCATCCCGCCGGAGCCGTCCGCCAGGATGTGAAAAAACTCGATGCTGACGCGGTTTTTATAGTACAGAACGCGAAACGACTGCGATCCGCTGCGGGCGACCTTCAGGGGCTTGCAGGGTACGCTCAGCTCCGGCTCCAGAGAGTACCTTCGCTTGGAGGTGTCCAGATAGTGCCAGAAAAAGCCCTTTTTCACGGTGGTAGCAAAGCTTGGAAAGCGCTTGATGGTAAACGACAGCGCAATCTGGAGTATGTCGGGCAGAACGTTGCCCGTAAGGTATACCGAAAGTCGGTACACCGCCATACGCCCGTGCGTCATGGAAAACGGATAAATTTTGGCGGCATTGTCCAGCGGAAACCACCGCAGCGAGGGGCGGGCATAGAAGCTGCCCAGGTTGCTGATGGCAAGCCGCTTGAGCGCGTCCTCAAGTGTTACACCCAGGGAAGCGTAACACAGGAGCGCATTTTCAAAATCTTTGCGCATCAGCGCTTTTTCGGTTTTGTGCAAAAAGTTATGCTGGGAGTAGTCCGCAAAAAAGGCGGACAACGCCTCACCTTCGGCAGTTGATAACGACTGTGTATAGTCTGCAAATACCGAATGGGTTTCTTTGCGCATCGTTAAGCTGTCCTTCTCTGTTAAACATCAGGCAGTACGTCGTGGCCTTCACGTCTCATCATTATACCACACGATGCGCCGGAGCTTCCGGCGCATCGGTATAGATGATGTAAACTATGATAACAGGGAGCACAACGCGGCTTTGAACGCTTCATCCTTGTCCCTGGTGCGTTTTGGCGGGCCTTTCAGGCGGCCGCCGCCCTGGCGTATCTTGCGGGCGGTGTGCCGCGCCAGGAGCAGCGCGTCGATATTGTCTGGCGTGTAGCGCATGCCGTCCTGGTTTAGCACAATGGCCTGCTTGGCCAGCGCCATGGCCGCCAGGCCGTAATCCTGGGTGATAACCAGGTCGCCCCTGCTGATCATATTGACCAGGCGGAAATCCGCGCTGTCCGCGCCTTTGGATACGGTAATGGTCTGCGCGCCGTCCCGTTCAAAAAAATGCGCCGTATCGCAGATCAGCAGCACTTGTACGCTATGCTTTCGGGCACAGGCAATGGCGATATCCACCACCGGGCATCCGTCCGCGTCGATCAGTATTCTCATCCCATACCCCTCTGCGCCGTCATGGCGGCGCTTTGATCGTCCTCCAACATTCTAGGGTGCGCGCGCGGGACTGTCAAATCAGGAATCGGGATAGGCCTTGGCGCTTGTGCTGCTGTGCCGCTCGCGGGCACCATGCAGGCCGATGAAACCTGTGAGGGAAATGCCCACGAGCAGCCAGCCCAGCAGCCGGTAAACAATCATATAGGGGGTTGAGGTGCCTGCGATGTCCATCACTCCTTTGAGCAGGCTTCCGGTCATCAGGGCTGCGATGCCGGAATTGTAGAGGTTGAAGAATAACCGGGAATGCGGTATATAGGCAGCTTCAGGGGCAAAAAACCACAGAAGCGAAAACACCAGCGTGCCGCCCAGCAGCGAGTACAGGAACAACAACGACATCGACGGCGAGCTTACGCCATGTGCAAATTGCGCATAACCCAGGTTCAGCAGGACGCTCAGGATACTGACCGCGAGGTAAGCGATCGCGGCTTTCCCTGCCAGTCTGCAGCGCTTGTCAGAAGTAAACAATGTCCGACACCTTCCGTTCACCGTCGCTTCGCCCGTCCGTTGGGTTGTTGATGACCTCGCCGTTGAACCACAGTGTGGACGATCCGCCGCCATCCAGGTTGTAGGCTACGGTACAGCCAAGATCTTTCATTAGTGTTGCCAGCGCATACAGTGTCAGGCCGTCGCTCTGGGAGGTCCGCCCGTCGGACACGATCACGATGTAATGCAGGGCTGATACCTGTCCGATGGCGGTTCTGGGGTTGCTGGTCATGGACTGGTTTACCTCGCTGTTATAGGATACAGCGATGACACCGTTGTTGATTAGCGCCGGGCCGAACGACAGCACCTGCCACGCGCCCGCCGCCAGAAGCTCCTGCGCGCTGATTTCGCTTTCTTCGATGATATAGAAATTCCCGTCCGCATCGATCACCAGGTCCTGACGGTTTCCGGCAACATCCCGGTAAAGCACGCCGTTGCGTATTACATAACCGTCGTTGCGAAAGCCGTAGTAATCACCGTTGATGGCCAGGATGGCATGATTGTTCTCAGCCATATCGGACGTCGTCTGCTTAATATTGCGCCCGAATAGGTTGTTGGCCAGCGCAGTTTTCAGGCTGACCGCATCAGAAACCTGAATATCGGCGATGTATACCGCAGTATTGTCCACATACATGGTTTCGATGGTGATGTGAAGGTTGCCATCCATATAGGAGGTATCCGTAATCAGCACGCCCGTGTCGGGTTGGGCGGGCGCATCTGCTATCTGTGCCTGAGTATTTGCGGAGGATGCCAAGGCGACTGCCTGACCCGTGTGCGGGATCACAAAGGTATCCAGCATCACAAACGCGCTGCCAAGCACAAGGATGCAGGTAAAGAGTATTGCATAGCGAAACGGTTTGCGTATCCAGCTCATCGTGCGGCCGCCTTTCTGCCTGGTGTACGCAACAGGTATACCTGCCACGCCTGAAACAGGGCTGAAACCCGGATGAACAAACTGAAAACAAAACCCGCGGCAAATTGCCGCGGGAGATGGAGAGCGTATGTTTTAAGTGTACCGGATTACTCCAGTGAGATGGCGCGCATGGGGCAGTACTTTACGCAGCGGCCGCACTTGGTGCATTTGCTTGCGTCTACCGTCGGCGCGGCGTAGCCGGTTTGCTTGAGCGCGCCAACCGGACACACGCGGATGGACGGGCAGGGGTGGTTCTCGGGGCAGCGGTGTTTATTCACGACGAGTACTCTATCTTGCAGGGGTTTGCCAGATGCCGGTTCGCTATTGTCGAATAAGCCGAAAAAGTTTGCCATGAAGCCATCCTCCGTCATGTGTTGCTTTTTATTCGCTGTAAATCATATCCAAAGCGATATGAACTTTGTTACTGTATCAGCAATCTCTCGTTTCCTCTGTGATGAAGTCACAGAATCGTTGTGTTGTTTGGACAATCTGACAATCAATACAACTTTTTAGTGATTGGCAGCTGCCAGGAAAGGTACGCGGAGAATCACGTCGAACATACATGTGACATGAGTGGGGATCTCTTCTCCCATCAAACGGCTGTGCCTGAGAATGATGGCAGCCTTATAAAGAAACGCTTCCGATACGCTGTAAAGCGTTGAGAGAACGGATATGGACAGAGAACTGATTTTTTGATAACGGAGGGCATGAAAATGGAACTCAAGTTTATCCACGCAGGCGCTGATCGCACAACCTTTGAGCATCCGGTTCCCGCGCCGTACTTCCGGCGGGTTTTCCATGCCGGCAAGGGCGCCGCGGCGGAGCTGACCATCACCGGGCTTGGCTTTTACGAGCTTTACTGCAATGGCACGCGCATCACCAAGGGGCGGCTGGCCCCCTACATCAGCGCGCCGACCGATCTGGTGTATACCGATCAATACAATCTTTCGCCCTGGATAGGCGAGGGCGAGAACGTTTTGGGCGTTTGGCTTGGCAATGGCCTGCAGAACGCTCCCGGCGGCTATATCTGGAATATGGACCAGGCCCCCTGGGCAGCCGCGCCCTGCTTTGGCTGCAAGCTGACGGTGGGAGACCGCTGCATTGAAACCGATAGCCAGTTCACCACCGCGCCGTCGCCGGTGCTGATGGACGATTACCACTGGGGCGAGGTGTACGACGCGCGCCTGGAACTGCCCGGCTGGAACGCGCCAGGGTTTGATGATTCTGCCTGGAAACCGGCGATTCCCTGCCAGCGGCCCACCGGGCGGCTGACGCCATGTGACTGCGAACCCATTACCGTGCTGCGCGAGCTGGAGCCGGTATCCGTCACCCGCGAGCCCGGCGGCTGGCGGTATGATTTCGGAATCGTCACTTCAGGCGTATGCCGTATGCGCCTCAAGGGACGTGCTGGGCAGCGCATTGAACTGCTGCACGGCGAGATCCTGACCGACGGCCTGTTTGATATGAACAATCTGTATTTTGAGGACACTGAACGGGTGCGCAACCTGCAGCGCGATATTTACTACTGCCGGGGCGGCGAGGCGGAGGAGTACACGCCGACCTTTGCCTATCACGCGTTTCGCTATGTGCTGGTGAAGGGCATTGATGAGGCACAGGCGCAGCCCTCGCTGCTGACGCTGCTGGAGTCGCACTCGGCGCTTTCCTCCCGCGGAAGCTTTGCCTGCTCCGATCCGATGGCGGAGACAATTCAGGAGATCACCCTGCGGTCGGATCTTTCCTGCTTTCATTACTTCCCCAACGATTGTCCCCACCGGGAAAAGAACGGCTGGACGGCCGACGCGGCGCTATCCGCCGAGCAAATGCTGTTAAACCTGGCACCAGAACGCAGCCTGCGCCAGTGGCTTGCCAATATCCGCATGGCGCAGGATGAGCGGGGCGCTCTGCCGGGTATCGTGCCGACCGGCGGCTGGGGATTTGCGTGGGGCAACGGCCCGGCATGGGATTGCGTTTTATTCTATCTGCCCTATTACATTTACCGGTATCGCTGGGATACGGCTGTGATAACGGAGAACGCTCATGCCATGCTGCGCTACCTGCAATACATCGGCACGCGGCGCGACCCGGACGGCCTGTACCACATCGGCCTTGGCGACTGGTGCCAGGTCAGCCGCATGCCGGAGGAATACCTCACGCCGCTGCGCGTGACCGATACCATCATGGTGGCGGATATCGCAGACAAGGCCGCGCAAATGTTTGCCGCAGTCGGCTTGAAACGCGAGGAGGCCTTTGCCGCCGATTTGCTGGCGGAGACCCGCGCCGCGTTCCGCCGCCATTTGCTGGATGCCGATACCATGCTGGTGGATGGCAACTGCCAAACGTCGCAGGCCATGGCGCTTTACTACGGCATGCTGGAGCCCCGGGAAGAGGCGCAGGCATTCCAGCGCCTGCTGGAGCTGATCCACGCGGCGGACGACCATATGGACGTCGGGGTTCTGGGCGGCCGTGTGCTATTCCATGTGCTGGCAGAGCACGGGGAAGGCGATCTGGCCTACCGGATGATTACCCGCAAGGACTATCCTTCCTACGGCAACTGGGTAGAGCGCGGCGCGACAACCCTGTGGGAGGCCTTCATGCCGGAGGGCGATACGACGTTCAAGTACAGCCGCGATCACCACTTCTGGGGCGATGTGAGCGCCTGGTTTTACCGGGTGCCCGGCGGTATCCGCGTGTCGCTCAATCAGGTGGATGTGGTGCCGGTGTTCCTGACGCAGCTCGATCATGTTGCCTGCTCGCATGAAACCCCTGCGGGCAAGGTCAGCGTTCGCTGGGAGCGGAAGGGAAAATCGGTGCAGCTTACGGTTTCAGCCCCGGAGGGCTTGCAGGGCAATATTGTTTTGGGTGATGCCTGGCGGTTTGCGGATGGCCGGCAAAGCCGCGCCCTCACCAGCGGAAGCTGGGTATGTGTGCCATAGCGAAACAAAACAAGGCCTGCTGTCGGAAACGACAGCAGGCCTTTTGGTTTGCAGTGTTTGATCAGGCGGAATGCGCTTTGAGAATACCGGAGGTCTCAATCAGCCGGATTGCGTTTGTCAGCTCGTTCTGATCCGCAACTAGCGCGATGCGCACATGGCCTTCACCCTGAGCGCCGAACGCCGTTCCGGGGGTCATGAGCACGCCGGACGTCTCAAACAGCGCGCGGGTAAACGCAACGCTGTCGGTATAGCCCTCGGGCAGGCGCGCCCACAAAAACATGGTCGCCGGGCTTTTATGAATAGCCCAGCCGAGCTTGCCAAGGCCGTCCACCAGCAGGTCGCGCCGCGCCTGGTACTGGGCGCGCGTAGCCGCAACGCAGTCCTGCGGGCCTGTAATCGCGGCGATGGCCGCGTCCTGCAGGGGGAGGAACATGCCGTAGTCGATGTTGGATTTCAGCGCTTTCAGCTTCCCGATCACCGCCGGGTTGCCCACCGCAAAGCCGATTCTGGCACCGGCCAGTCCGTAGGTTTTGGACAGGGAGTTGAATTCAATCCCGACAGCCTTGGCGCCGGGGTGGCGCAGGAAACTGCCGCAGCAATGCCCGTCAAACGTCAGCTCGCTGTAGGAGTTGTCGTGCACAACCACAATATTATACTCCCTGGCAAAGGCGATTACATCGCGGTACAGGCTGTCCGGCGCTACGCTGGCGGTGGGGTTGTTGGGGTAGGAGACGATCATCATTTTGGCGCGCTCGGCCACGACACGGGGGATATCCCGGACGTCGATCAGATAGCCGGTTTCCTTCTTCTGGGGCATCATATACGGCTGCGCGCCCGCAAGCACAGGCCCGTCCTTAAAAATCGGATAGCACGGATCGGGAATCAGGATGGTATCGCCCTCGTCGATCACGGTAAACGCGATATGCGCAAGCCCGTCCTGAGAGCCCAGCAGCGACGTAATTTCATGGGCCGGGTCCAGCGCGACTCCGTAGCGCCTTTGGTACCACTGCGCAACGGCCTGGCGGAGCTTGTCGGTATCGTCAATCGCGTAGGCGTAGTTGCACCTGTCCTGCGCGGAGCAGACCAGCGCATCCACAATGTGCTGCGCCGGGGGAATATTGGGCGTGCCGACGCTTAAATCCACGACGGGCAGCCCTTCGGCTGTGCGCTTGGCGCGCATCTGCGCCAGCACCGAAAAAATCCCCGGCTTGAAATAGTCCATCCTGCTTGAAAACTGCATGCTGCTCAGGTTCCTTCTCTCTGGATGATGAATTTGTCCCGTACAGTTTATCACATTCATGCCCCGCGTAAAAGGCTGTCGTCAGGAGAATGTATGGCAAAAGCCGGTCATGTCCGACCGGCTTTTGTAGGGGCAATGGGTTTCCATATCGTCTCAGCAGTTTGATGCGGCGTCGGCCAGGGCTTCGAAGAGCAGGCTGCCGGCTACGGCTCCGCCATCGACCAGGCCGATGGCCTTATCGCCGTAATAGGCCGCGCGGCCGTGCACGGCCTTCATGTCCTTGGTGCTCTCGGCGCCCGCCTTGGCGGCTTCGCTGGCTGCGGCAAACGCCGCTTTGAAGCCCTCCGGCGCATGCGCGCATACGGCCTTCACCGCAGGGTCCAGCGCGTCGAGCACGGTTTTCTGGCCGGGATTGGAGTTGGCGCGTTCCATGATCTTTTCCACGCCAGCCGTCAGCGCTTCGCCAACCAGGGCGGCGTCCGCCGTTTCGTGGCCCTTGAGCGTTTTGGCCATGCCCATCATCATAAACGACAGGATGGTGCCAAGGGAGGAGGGCGCGGCCTCGTTGAACGCCTTGGCGGCCGCAACCAGCAGCTTGCCCAGGTCGGCCTCGGAGCTCAGTGTCAGGGCCTGAAACGCGGCGGCAAAGCCCTCGTCCATGGAGATGCCCAGGTCGCCGTCGCCGTTTCGCTGGTCCAGCGAGATCAAATAGTCCCGGTTTTGTTTCATTGTCTGTGAAACCGCGAGAAACGCGGATTTCAGCGTCGCTTCGTTTAACATAGCAGACTCCTTATAGGTTGGCGTTGGTGAAAAACGGAGTGCTGGCGGGCGCATTGAGGAGGATTTCCAGCTCGTCGTCCAGCTTGAAGAAGGTCACCGATAGCCCCGCCATTTCCATGGAGGTCGCAAACTCGCCTATGTGCGGCATCACAAGCGTAACGCCCTTTTCGGTTAGAATCTGGTGGATGCGGCGGTACACGATCAGCAGCTCTTCCTTGGGGGTCGCGCCCAGGCCGTTGACCATCACGGATACCGTATCGCCGTTTTGAAGCGGCATATCGGCCAGGAGCTTTTCCACAATCTGATCGGTCAGCGCGTCCGCGGTGGTCATCTGCTTGACCTCGATACCCGGCTCGCCGTGAATGCCCATGCCGATCTCCACCTCGTCGTCCTTGATGGAGAAGGTGGGCTTGCCGACCTCCGGCACGATGCAGGGCGAAAGCGCGATGCCCATGGTGCGGATGTTATCAAGCGCTTTCTGGGTGACGTCCGCCACCTGCTCAAGCGTGCGGCCTTCATCCGCCGCCGCGCCTGCGATTTTAAAGGCGTATACCATGCCCGCCACGCCGCGGCGGCGCTGCGCTTCATCGGCCGGGGCGGAGGCAACGTCGTCCTTCACGCGGATGGTGCGGGTTTTGATATCGTCTTCCAGGTCCACGGTCTCGCAGGCCATGTCAAAGTTCATGTTGTCGCCGCCGTAGTTGCCGTACAAACACAGCACGCCGTTGCCGCGATCGCTCGCCTTGATGGCGTCGGCCATTTTCTGGGCAGAGGGGGAGGCGAACACGTTGCCTACGGCGCAGGCATCCAGCATGCCGCTGCCCACATACCCCAGGAATACAGGCAAATGGCCGCTGCCGCCGCCGGTGACGATGCCCACCTTGCCGTCCCTCACGGGGCGGGCATTCAAAATCACGCGCTTGTCGCCGTGTAAGAACTTGAGTCTGTCGCCGTAGGCGGCGACGATGCCTTCCATGACCTCATCCACAAAATCTGAGGGTTTGTTGATAACTTTCTTCATTGCTGAATCTCCTTTGCCGTTTCGTCAGTCGCTGGTCATCGCGTCTCCAAAGGAGGTGATATCCTCCTCCAGCAGGCGGCTGGCCAGGGGTACGTCGTTATTGCGCAGGGCGTTGGTGATGCGGATATGGGTTTCATTATTGAAGCGGAAGCGCATGCGCCGCCATTTATCCCAGTAAAACTGGGCGTAGGCGCGCTTTAGCACAGACAGGCTCTGCTGAACCTGCTCATAGCAGTAGCGGTTGCCGCTGAGCATTAAAAGGTGCAGGTGAAACTGGGAGTTGTCCTCCCACGAGTCCCACACGTCCTGATCCTCGGTGGGTGTCAGGCTTTGCATGAATTCAACCAGATCGCTGAGCTCCTTCTGGCTGGCGCGCTCAAATACGAGGGGCAGGCTTTGGCATTCCACCATCACGCGGAATTGCAGAATGTTGCGCACCTCGCTTTCAGTCAGCGTAACGATCTCATACCCGTAGCGCGGGATGCTGCGGAGCACGTTTTCACAGCGCAGCTCGCTGAGTGCGTCGCGCACGGTGGACTTGGTCACACCGTACTTGTCCATCAGGCTGCGTTCGGTCAATAGCCCCTGTTCTCTGTATTCTCCCCGGATGATGCCTTGTACGATATCGTTCTTGATCTCCGGTTTTGAGTACGAATCCATGCGTTATCGGCCCACTTTCTGCGTTTGATATGAGTATTCGGGGTTCAGCACCACGCTGCTGCCGCCGGAAATTTCCAGCGAGGCCGCCGTGATGTATGCTGCGCGGGGAGAGCAGAGAAAAACGATCGGCTCGGCGATCTCGTTTGGCGCGGCCATCCTTTTGAGGAGGATATCTCTTGTGCGCTGTGTCAGCTCCTCGTCGGTGATGCTGGAAGCCACCTTGGGCGTCTGTGTAAAGCCCGGCAGCACCGTGTTTACGCGTATGCCATAGGCCGCGTACTCCGCCGCGAACATCACCGAAAGCTGCACAACCGCGGCTTTCAGCGCCCCGTAGAGGGTGCTTCGGCCTGCCGTGCCGCAGCGCGCCGCCAGGGAGCTTACGTTGACAATCGCGCCGCCCGTTTGCTTCATGTAGCGAAACGCCGTCTGGCAGCCGTACACCACGGAATGGAAGCACACCGATTCGGTAGCGCTGATCTCCTCCGGGGTGTAAAACGCCCCCTTGCGGGGAATGCTGGCGCCAACGTTGTTTACCCAGCAATCAATGCCGCCAAAGGTTTCGGCGGTTGCCTGCGCAAAGGCCTCCAGAGACTTTGCATCCTCCGCGTCGGCCTGCATGGCGAAAACCTCTCCGAGGGCTGATAAAGACGCGTACGCCGTATCCAGCTTCCTGTGATCCCGGGCGCAAATGGCGACGCGCGCACCCTCGGAGAGGAACGTCTTGGCAGCCGCAAGTCCGATGCCTTGACTTGCGCCCGTTATCACCGCTGTTTTGCCTGCCAATTCCAGTTCCAGTGAAATCTCTCCCCGCTTGGTTTGTCAGTCGCCCATCATGATGTCCAGGATCTCGGAATCCGTTGATTTCATGCCGTCACGGCCCATTTTCCCGATAGCCTGAATGGTTTTTTCTACATCCGAGCGGACCAAACCTTCTCCCGGGGCGAAAACGCCCCCGTCTTGCTGTAATTCAAACGCCATGAAGGCGGTATCCAGCGCCGATGCGATTTTCGCGGCGCAGGAGGGTTTGGCGCCGTCGCAAACCATGCCGCCGATTGTGGTAATGGTGTTGGTAATGGTGTTGGCGATCGCGTCTAAGCCGTAGCCTTTCATAAAGGCGATGCCGCAAACCGCGCCTGTGGCCGCGCTGGTAGCGCCGCAGTAGGCCGACAGATTGCCGAGGTAGCGCTTTTGGTGAATGGAAATGAGGTTGGATACGATCAGCGCCCTGAGGAGCTGGTCGTGGCTTGCCTGCAGCCCACTTGCAAACTCGACGACCGGCAGGGATACCGTCAACCCCTGGTTGCCGCTGCCGGAATTGATGATAACCGGCATGGGGCATCCGCTCATGCGGGCGTCGGAGCCTGCGGCCGCCATGGCGCAGGCGCGAACGGTCAGGTTGGTGTCGCCGTCGCGCAGCTTTTTGAGGATCGCTTTGCCCATACGCACACCGTAATCGTTCTTCAGGCCCTCGCGCGCGATGCTGGAGTTCGCCTCGATCTGCGCTTCCAGGGGCTTGCGGACCAGGTCCAGGTCAACGGTACCGGCGAAGGTCAGGATGTCTTCCACGTTGAGCAGCTCCTTGGCCTGGCTGAGCGCTTCGGCCGAAAGCAAGGTCTCCGCCATGTCGCCGTCCAAGGGCTTTGCGGCGTGGAGCACCTCGCCGTCGCGTTCCATGCGGATGATATGGGTGTGGTCTCCGCGGATTTTGACCAGCGCGCTGTGGCCGCCGCCGTATACCGTAACGGCAATGTCCAGCGTGTCGTCGCCGCCGAGGATGCCGCAGCGGCAGAAGTCCTTGCTGCTCAAAAGCTCCGCGGCCTGCTGGCGGTGTTCTTCCGTGATGGGCGCGAGCACGTCCAGCCCCCG
>Ga0116164_10001004_pt1 | contig 22124 bp, 18 predicted proteins | sample AD_UKC109_MetaG_FD_89888 | JGI IMG/M metagenome (GOLD analysis project Ga0116164, IMG submission 89888) | Active sludge microbial communities of municipal wastewater-treating anaerobic digesters from Hong Kong - AD_UKC109_MetaG | ecosystem: Engineered > Bioreactor > Anaerobic > Digestate... | reverse complement strand
CTTTGGTTTTGATAATTGCATCGAAAGGACATGCTTCAGCACATTTTCCACACCACTCGCAAATGTTCACATGAATCTTGGCCAGCGTAGGCTCAAGCTCTATTTCGCCACGGCTCACCAGTGAGCTTGCTTTGGCTGCTGCTGCCAATGATGATTTGACTGATTCGGTGATATTCTTAGGTGATTGACAGGCTCCCGCAATCTGAACACCGTCAATGACTGTTTCGACTGGCCGTAACTTAGGATGTATCTCGTTGAAAAATTTATCCCGACCGATTGGAATTTTTAAAACATCTCCTATTGTATTGTTTTTACGTGGTACCATGCCTGTAACCAGCACTACAAGATCAACAGGTATCTCAAGTTCTTCTTTTGCAGTGAGCAGGTCCACTACATTGATAATTGTTCCTTTACCATTTTTGGAGATAACAGGTTCTTTTTTCGGATCATATTCAATGTACACATCGCCGTTGAGAGATGATTGAGTATAAAGCAGTTCCTGCTTTCCGTAAGTCCTTATTCCACGGTTAAGATGGTAGGACTTGATTTTATATTTATTGAATACTTCAATGGCTGCGTGAATAGCCGAAGTGCAACAGTAACGGGAGCAATATTTGTTCTCACCTTTGATCTGCATACTTCCAACGCAATAGATAAAACCAATGGTTTTAATCTCTTTTCCATTATAAATCAGTTTATCCTTACTGAGTTCAATCAACCGTTTAAATTGTTGCAGTGTAATTACTGAATCAACAGCTTTATAACTGAATTCTCCTTCTGCTGGTTCATATGGATCAAATCCGGTGGCTACTAAAACCGATCCTACCGTGATGGTTTCATATCTGATTTCCTGCTCAAGATCAATATTATCGCATACTTCAAGGCATTTCCCACACTTTGTGCAATACTCCATATCGATTGCCGGAAGATGAGGAAACTCCGAATCATAATTTTTATAGATAGCTTTGCGCTTGGTAAGTCCAAAATTAAATTCATCATCAACTTCAACAGGGCAAATTTCAATGGCTTTGTCAAAAGCATCGGGAGTACAGGGTTCAGTAATAAAGCGCGGAATAATTTTTAATTCAAGGTTATAATTTCCTACACTTCCTGATTTTGAAGCTACCTGAGTTCCGGTGTACAACTTTATTTTAGGATGGTAAATAACATCTTTGTAAAGCTCTGTAACGATTTCCTCGCCGGTTTGCTCCGAAGTAAAAAGTTTACCCCATTGCGAAACCCTTCCACCAATAAAATGTTCTTTTTCGATAAGAAATACTTCAGTACCCATATCAGCAAGCTCAACAGCAGCACGTAAACCAGTTACACCGGCTCCGATGACTGCCACTTTATTTGCAGCTTCAATTTTCAACTTGGTCAGTTCTTCAGACTCTGCAACCCGTGCAATTCCGGCCTTAACCATTTGTATGGCTTTTGCTGTCGCTTCGTCCGGTTTATCGCTGTGAGCCCATGAACCCTGCTCCCGGATATTAACCTGCACATAGTTGTACTGATTTAAACCTCCACGTATAGCAACATTTCGGAAGGTTTGCAGGTGTAACTTCGGAGAACATGAAGCCACCACAATAGCGTCAAGCTGATTTGTTTTAATATCTTCTTCTATTTCCTTTTGAGATGAATCTGAACAGGCAAACATGGTGGTCCGGGCAAGAAATACACCCGGCTGGTTTTCAATATTCTGTTTCACTTTTTCAACATCAATATAATCGCTGATGTTAGAACCACATTGACAAATATAAACACCTATTTTCTGCTTCATGACAACCTCCTTATGTAACTTGCAGTTTCTGAAGATGCAGCGCCAGCCGAAAGTATTGAATCGGGAATGTCCATAGGTCCCGAAGCAGCACCAGCAACAAATACACCGGGAATGCTTGTGCGTGATGGATTGGTAAGCTCTTCTATCTGTTTGACATAGTGAAATGGGTCGGTCTCGAGTTTCTGACCATTGAACATTTCAGCAATTCCGTCAACAGCAAGTATGCCATTGGCAAGAACCACCAAATCATGCTCTGACTCTTTGACTATTCCTTTGTAAATATCTTCGTAACGAACAATAAGGTTACCGTTTTCTTTTTCAGTGATTTTAGCTACTTTACCTTTTACAAAATCAACTCCCATGCTTCGCGCTTGTTGGTAAAATTCATTAAATCCTTTCCCGAATGCCCTGATATGCAAATAATAAATGGTAACATCGGCCATAGGTAAAGCACCCATTATCAGCTGCGCCTGCTTTATAGAGTACATACAGCAGATTTGCGAACAGATAGGATTCCCAACAGTGGCATCACGCGAACCAGCGCAAAGAACATAGGCAATATTTTCAGGTGTTTTGCCATCTTTTGGTCGCAACACTGCATTGAATGGCCGCGTAGGAACCAATTGAGCTTCCATTTGCAATGCCGTTATCACATTTTTATATGTTGAATAGCCGTAATTGGGCAATTTGATTGGATCGATCATGTTGTAACCTGTAGCGACGATAACTGCTTTTACTTCAATTGGTATAATTTCCAGTTCCTGGGTAAAATCAATTGCTTCGGCAAGGCATGCTTTTTCGCAGGCGCCGCAAAAAATGCAGTTTTCGATATCGATAGCAGCAATACGCGGATTAGCTATGCTAAATGGGATATAAGCAGCTTTGCGCCCCACAAGATCGAACTGATATTGATCTTCAACGACAACCGGACATACTTTCTCGCAGGCTTCGCAACCCGTACATTCATCTTCTTTCACGTAGCGGGGCTTTTTGTGAATATTTGCTGTGAAGCGGTTATCCGATTGTTTAGTAATATCTTTTACTTCACTGTAAGTATAAATTTTAATATTTGGATGTCGCGCTGTTTCTGACACTTTCGGAGTGGTTATACAGGCAGCACAGTCGAGAGTAGGGAAAACTTTGCTCAGATGAATCATTTTTCCGCCAAGCGAAAGGTCTTTTTCGACCAACACCACGCTAAATCCCATATTGGCAAGGTTTAGTGCTGCCTCTTCTCCTGCAATACCTCCTCCGATGACAAGTGCATCATAATGGTTTTTTGTCACAGTAATATCTGACATTTGATTAAATTTCAAAGGTTTATGTTAGCTTTTCGAGAGTTCTTCCACAAAATTATTCATGTGTTTCACGAAAGGCTCGGCACATACTGAGCATATGGCTGCCATTTTTAATCTGGCAGGATTCAATCCTTTTTCTTTCATAAGGATATGCGTTTGCGCAATCAAAGCTGATGTCTTTTCTGTACATGTTTCGCTGAAAGGGCAATCGCTGCCATCAGCGGCAATAAAGACTCCACTGTAGCCTTTATCGAAAGCACGTAATATCCATTTTGGTTTGACTGCACTGGAACAAGGCACAGTAATTACATATACCGTTGGCGGGTAGTGTAATTTGAGAAGCCCCGCCATATCAATGGCGGGGTCTGAAATTTTCTCTGTAGAGAATACCAGGACTTTTGGTAAAGTCTTTTTTGTTGTCTCTGACATGATGAATTAGTTTTTCCTCAAATACATTTTGAAGTATCCATTTTCTTCGATATCACCAAGATAGTCGTAGCCTTTTTTTTCGGCCCATTTGGGGATATCTCTTTTTGTTCCCTCATCTGCCGACAACACTTCCATAATTTCACCTTCTTCAATTTCACCAATTGCTTTTTTTGCAGCCAATAGTGGTCCTGGACATGCAGTACCCCTTGCATCAACTGATTTTGCAATTTCCAAAGCTTTTAATTCTTCTTTTGTCATTGTTGTATCTCCTTACTTTTATTAATAATACTATTTAGACTAAAAAATGAACATCTGCGCTTTTTACAGCGTCAATGTATTCGCCAATACCAATGATACCATCAACCATCTCAATAAAGTTTTCGTTGTTGGTACCACCCCAAATCCGACCGGCAAGACTACAGACATAAATTTTAACACTGGTCATTTCTCTGGCCATCATGAAATACTCAATCCATGACGGGCTGCCGGCTTCTTTGAGTTTTTGCATGCACGTGTCTAACCTTTCGTTATCTTCACTGAGGTATAGTTTACCTTCTTCATTCCCTTTTACAAACCATTGGGCTGCTTTCAGATGCACATACACCTCCACTTCCATGTCATCAGCGGCAGCACCGCTGAGGAGAACACCTGCAAAGGTAAGTTTGTCGTAACCTCCCGAAAACAACCCGATTACCATTTTTGACATAATTTGTTTTTTTTAATGATTATAAATGAATGTCTAATCACCACAACCACCTGAAGAAGCCTTTTTGGCATGAGTTGATGCAACAGCACCACTTCCTTCCTCAAGCTGGTCGGGGAATGTTTTTTCCCATTGGTCAAGTCCGCCTTCAAGTACAAATACTTGATGAAACTTAAGCAACTTTAGATTATATGCTGACAAAACAGACCTGTTTTGCTGATTGCTGTACAGGCAGATTGTTTCGCGACGATTAGTTAGTTGACTGGAAAATTCAAGCATTCCACGCGGAACATTGACCGCTCCCGGAATATGGCCGAGAGTGAATTCATCAGGTTCGCGTACATCTACAATCCTGAGACCAGGAGTTTTATCTTCAATCATTTTGCCCAGCGACTCTGCCGTAATCAGTTTAATCACAGCACTTTTTGCATCTATCATTTTTTCGGTTGAACCATAAATTGTAGTATCCACTCTTCCACAATTGCTGAACAGCAATGGTAGCGCAAGCAGATAAAAGATTTTTTTTAGATTATTCATGATAATCCTGCTTTAAATTAATGATTATTTGATTATGTTTATTTGATAATAAAAAATGGTTCAGATATTCGTTAGTTACTAATTCCCGCAACCTCCGCCACTGGATTTTTTTGGTGAACTTTTGTCAATATCAGTGTCCCAGCGCAGAATTCCGCCTTTGAGATACCGAACATTGGTAAAGCCGAGCTGTTGCAATGCAAAAGCAGATAATGCACCACGATCTCCGGCTTTGCAGTAAACAATAATTTCCTGGCCATTTTCAGGGGTATTGAGAAATTTCTCTTCCCAAAAATTATCATTACGAATCACAAACTCAAGGGTACCTCTGGGAATGTTTATTGATCCGGGAATGGAAGCATTCTGAAACTCACTGGCCTGGCGTACATCCAACAGTAAAAAGTCTTCACCATTATCAATTTTGGCTTTCAACTCATCCGCACTGATTTCGGTAATTTTATCCTTAATAGCTGCGGCAAGTTCTTCTCCATTTTCATAAACGCCACTGCAGGCAGCAATCATCACCACCATTGCAATAGTTAAGATTTGAAATATTTTCTTTTTCATTACCTGTTAATTTTTTAATAAGCAGTAAATCTTCCGGTTTTTTCGTTCCACTTTACAAACCAATACCATAGGAGAATTACGGCAAGAACCAGAACAAAAGCACCGGTATAACCGAGATAATCAGGCAGAAAACTTCTAAAGCGCATTTCCGGCGGAAAAAGATTGTTGATATAAGGAACAACAAAACGGTTTGAAATTGGCGAAACCAGGAGAAAACCAAGAGCAGCAATCCACAGTTTGATCTGCCCCTCACCTACTCTCCAAAGGGTTCCGACTGCACAACCCCCGGCAACAGTCATTCCAAGACCAAAAACAAGTCCTCCCAATAGTGCACGACCCCAGAAATGCGGAAAAACCCATGTCATTTCGCGAGCACGTAAAGAAACTTCTCCTGTACCAATGCCAAAGTATTTTATTGCCGTAAAACCTACGAGTGTAACAACCAAACCAGCCATCACACCAGTTGAACCATCAGTTTCTCCGGTCATGAATGGGTCTCTGAAAGCTTTAACAATACAAAAACGCGATCTCTGTGAAATCATTCCCATGAAGAATCCAATAAGTATGAACCATGTCATGACAGGATTAAAAGGAGAATATTTCCAGGCAACAATCAGTATTATTGCAAAAAGAATCCATCCTGACCAAACTTGCCAGGCACCCTTACCAGGTTTTGCTGCAAGCCAGATGTAACTTTTGCCGGAGCTAAACTGAGGAAAATGTTCCATTTCCCACATCAAATATTTCAACGAGAAAATTACACCGACAAAAAGCCCAATGGTAAAAATCAGCGCACCACCAGATAGTGCAGGTACACCACTAAAAAATGAGCCTATGGTACATCCCATGCCAATGGTTGCTCCAAAAGCCATTAATACACCGCCGATTAAACCTTTTATCATTTCTCCCTTTGGGGGTATGCGCAATGCAAATTCTTTAGAGAATAAGGCTCCCATAAATGAACCCAGGATAAGCATGATACACAACATTCCATAAAGGCTGGCACCTGTCGCGGTTGCACCTTCATATCCTGCGAACCCTAACAACTTATAGATATTCTCTCCCCAATTATTATACCCGCCACTGGCACCCCAGGGACTGTGAATGGCAAATAGCAAAATATTGAGCAATCCGAGGGTAATACCTCCTACCCATACAGGCCAATGCTTTGTGAAAAATGTTCCGAAAAGCTGACCAAAAATACCTTGCTCTTTTGGTTTGTCAGCCATTTTTACCTCCTAACTTTTTCTGATTAAATACCTAAAAACGCCTCCGTCCAGATTTTCTTCGTGCAAAATCACATTTCCTGTTTTTTCACACCATTTAGGAAGATCAGATTTTGTCCCAGGATCTGTTCCTAACATTTCCAATACCTGTCCGGACTTTAAATCTTTCATGGCTTTAGCCACTTTCATCATCGGCATAGGACAACTAAGACCTTTACAATCAACCGTTTGATCAATTTTTGTTTCCATTTTGATTATTATTACATTGTTATTTGATTAACAATGCAAAAGTGCTATGTTATTTTACATAAAACCCCAAAAGTTAGTTGCTCTTACACCATATAATTCAGTGATTTAATGCATTAATACTATTGATTTATATCAATCTTTTTTATGATCAAAACATGATTTTTTTATTAACATATCCCTTCAAAGGATATTTATAGTACTTTAGCAAATTAATTTTCGTGATTTAAAATCAGAAAGAATTTAGTTATTGCTTACCGTAAAATAAAAACTAATTATGTCAGAACCAATGTTTATGAACAGTTGTACGATCCCTAACAAAAGCTCCTGTTGTTTCGACAAACTGACTCATGAAGAATTGGAAATGATAGAAAAAAACCAGGTTGAACTTACTTACAAAAAGGGTGAAATCATTTGCAAACAAGGATCTCTGGCTCCACATGTCATTTTTTTAAAAACAGGGCTTATCAAAGCATACATTGAAGGATGCGGAAATAACCTGGTACTTAAAATTCTTTCAGGAGGAAAATTTGTTGCTTTATCTTCGGCAATGGAGGGAAGTAATATTTTTCAGTATTCTACCCAAGCATATATTGACAGCACTGTACAGTTGATTGACATCCACATTTTCAGACAGATTATGAAATCAAATGCAGGATTTGCCACAGATATCTTTAACGTACAAAGTACCAACACAGTCCAGATTTACGGCAGATTCTTTTGCCTGACACAAAAACAATCATACGGAAGACTCGCTGACATTTTGTTGTGTCTTTCTGAAGGGGTGTTTGGCAAAAATAGTTTTGAACTGGAACTTTCACGAAAAGAAATTGCAGAACTTTCGGGCATGACCCAGGAAAGTGTAATTCGTATTCTGAAAAAATTTAAAGAAGAAAACCTGATCTCAACCAGTGGCAAAACTATTGAAATCATTGATTATGACAAACTTCAGCAGATCAGTATCAAAGGTTAACAACACATTTGTTGGTTGATTTCTCATTGAAAAACCTCAATTCCTGCTTCTCATATTTTTTTAAATCTGACCCGATTACACCGGATTTTGCTGTTCAATCTGATTAATAACAGCAGAACAAACCGATTAAATTTGCAATTATTTAAGGAGTTAACCATGAATCAGAAAATGTCGGAACAAATCCCAGCCGGCTTTTATCTGTTTTATAAAAAAAACCAATATGATTAAGCTAAAAATAATTCTCTGAGAGCTTATTCGATTGATCAGACAGTTGTGCTTTTTTCATAATTTTGCCGCCCATGAAAAATATCAGAAACTTTTGTATCATTGCCCATATTGATCACGGTAAAAGCACACTTGCCGACCGTTTATTAGATATCACCCACACTATATCCGATCGCGAGAAAAAAGAACAGGTACTTGATAGTATGGATCTGGAACGCGAAAGAGGGATTACGATTAAGAGTCATGCCATTCAAATGATTTATCTGCACGAAAACACCGAATACGTGCTTAATCTGATTGATACTCCCGGACATGTTGATTTTTCATATGAAGTCTCACGCGCAATTGCAGCTTGTGAAGGAGCATTGCTTATTGTCGATGCAACTCAGGGCATTCAGGCACAAACCATTTCAAATCTTTACCTGGCTCTTGAACATAATCTTGAGGTAATACCGGTACTCAACAAAATTGATATGGAAAATGCAATGATAGAAGAAGTCAAAGATCAAATTGTTGACCTGCTGGGATGTGAACGGGACGACATTATTGAAGCCAGTGGGAAAACTGGTTATGGAGTTGATCAAATTCTCGAAGCCATCATCGACCGAATACCTCCGCCAACCGGTGACCCAAATGCGCCCTTACAGGCACTGATTTTTGATTCGGTATTTAATTCTTACCGGGGAATTATTGCCTATTTCAGAATATTCAACGGAACAATCAGTCAGGGAGAATATGTAAAATTTATGGCTACAGGCAAAGAATATGACGCCGATGAAATCGGTGTTCTGCGCCTGGGATACCAACCCCGTACAACCTTACAAAGCGGTGACGTTGGCTATATTATATCAGGCATCAAAGTTTCTTCTGAAGTAAAAGTCGGGGATACCATCACCCATACTGAAAATCCAAGTAACAAAGCCATTGCCGGTTTTGAAAACGTAAAACCAATGGTTTTTGCCGGGATTTATCCGGTTGATGCTGACGATTATGAAGAGCTCCGTGCTTCGATCGAAAAACTACAATTAAATTATGCTTCACTCTCTTTTGAACCGGAATCATCAGCAGCTCTTGGGTTTGGCTTCAGATGCGGATTTCTCGGACTTCTGCACATGGAAATCATTCAGGAAAGACTCGACAGAGAATTCGATATGGATGTGATTACCACCGTGCCAAATGTTTCTTACAAAGCCTACACACGTAAGGGTGAAGTTATCGAAGTACATAATCCTTCCGGATTGCCTGACCCCAATTACCTTGATTTTATCGAAGAACCGTATATCGTAGCACAAATCATTTCAAAATCAGAATTTGTCGGAGCCGTAATGAATCTGTGTATCAACAAAAGAGGTATTTTAAAAAATCAGGTTTATCTGACCAGCGATCGGGTGGAGATATCCTTTGAAATGCCTCTTGCCGAAATCGTATTTGATTTTTATGACAAGCTAAAAAGCATTTCCCGTGGTTATGCTTCTTTTGATTATCACATTTCCGACTACAAAGCTGCCAAACTGGTAAGACTTGACATTCTGCTCAACGGCGAACGGGTTGATGCCCTTTCCACACTGATCCATCAGGACAATGCTTATAATTTTGGACGACGGATGTGCGAAAAACTTAAAGAACTGATTCCCCGTCAGCAATATGATGTAGCTATACAGGCAGCTATCGGAGCAAAAATCATTTCAAGAGAAACAGTAAAAGCACTGAGAAAAGATGTAACGGCAAAATGTTATGGTGGTGATATCACACGTAAACGCAAGTTACTGGAAAAACAAAAAAAAGGAAAAAAACGAATGCGGCAGGTTGGTAACGTGGAAGTACCCCAGTCAGCTTTTCTTGCTGTGCTCAAACTTGATTGATCCTGCAGTCAGTTATTGGATTAATCAACATCCTGCCTGTATATTCCAAAAAAAAATTCGATGAATAGCAACAACGATCAGATGATTTATGGCATCCGCCCGATGATTGAAAGCATCAAGGCAGGAAAAGTATTCGACAAAGTATTTATCCAACACGGACTGAAAGGAGAACATACCGGCGAGTTATTCAAATTAATGCGCGATGCTTCAATAACTTATCAACATGTTCCCCTGGAAAAACTCAACCGGCTGACACGGAAAAATCATCAGGGGGTTGTTGCATTTACTTCAATTATCGACTTTAATTCTATGGAGGAAATCGTTCAAAATATTTATGAAACAGGCAAAATTCCGTTTCTTCTCCTCCTCGATCGGATTACCGATGTCCGAAATTTCGGAGCAATCGCCCGAACAGCTGAGTGTGCGGGTGTGCATGCCATTGTTATTCCCAGTCAGGGAGCTGCGCCTGTCAACCCTGATGCGATGAAAACCTCAGCAGGTGCATTGAATTTTATTACGATTTCGAAAGTAAAAAATTTAAGCCGATCAATTGATTACTTAAAAGAAAGCGGATTTCAAATTATTGCTGCCAGCGAAAAAGCTGCCCGGTTTTATACAGAAATAGATTATACCGTTCCAACAGCTATCATCATGGGATCAGAAGAAGATGGGGTTTCACCGGCTTACCTGAAGAAAACAGATCATATGGTAAAAATTCCTATTGTCGGCCACACGGAATCCCTCAACGTTTCAGTAGCTGCAGCAGTGATAATTTTTGAAGTTGTAAGGCAGCGAAAGCAAATCTGAATTTCCTGATTAACAGGTAATGACTTTGTGGTACTTTGAAAACATTTGGAGAGAGAAATTTCAATTCAAAAAATCAACCAGAAATTCATCAAAACCAAAAAGTCATTTTACTTGCTGTTTGCAAAATGTAAGGTTTGTTTACACTACCTGATATTTTTTTCAGCAACTTATCATTCGGAAATGGTTTCGATCGGAAATTTTATATTTTCACCTTTAATATAATAGGCTTTCACAGAACCAACCAGAATCTTTGCCTCTACTATCACCGGAATTTTATTCCCGTCATCAGTAACCCAGACAAGTAAATCCTCACCACCGCTGAAAATTGTACCTTCGACAAGCAAAGCTGAGAATTTATGACAACGATATCTTTGCCCATCATGATTTTCAATTACTTCTACCCCGTGATAACGACCATAGATATCATAGAATGCGCCATCAATAATCATTTTGAAGTCAATTTTTTCGCCAGGTTTCATATCTCTGAAATTCAATGTGCGGGCATAATAAACAGCGGTTTGTACATCCATCAGGCCATGCTGAAGCGGCAAAATTGTTTTCGTCAATGGTTTATTGCTGGTTTCTACCTTTGAAAGAATCCTATTGCCCGGATAATCAAAATTATACTTTTCGTAAGCTTTGTAGCCTCCCTCGCGGGTATTTCTAATAAACCAGTATGGCTGAAAGGTAATAGCATTGGCAATAGATTCAAAATGATCCCTGACCTTAAAAAACCAGTCATAAGCAGCAAGTGTTCTTCCAAAACTTTTAAAATGCAGAGCAGGGTGATAATCGTATGTGGTCAAATCAACCGAAAACTCGACCTTTCCAGCCTCAATCCATAGAAAGTGCCAGTTATAAGCTACCTTGTAATAAAGTTTCTCACCCGACTGAAAAGGCAAATCATTAATGCTATCTGCCTGAGGATAAGATATCAACGGCCAAAATAGAAAAATTATCAGCAAAAATCTATAATTCCACATTTTAAGTTAATCAGAAAAAAGAACACTGCAAGGTTTCACTTTCACTATCTTGTTATCTGATTCGTTTATTCGATTATTTACAAAGAAGTTAATTCTGAACAATTTTTTCATCCGGTTTATTTCCAAGCCTGGCAATTTTAATATTCATCACACCAAAAAATACAGTCATTATCGGGCTGATGATATTAAAAAAGCAATATGGCAAATAAGTAAGGGTTGATATGCCAAGAACAGTAGACTGCGTTGCTCCGCATGTATTCCAGGGCACGAGCACCGAAGTAACCGTTCCGCTGTCTTCAAGTGTGCGACTTAGGTTTTGCGGAGCGAGGCCGCGTTCGCGGTAAGTATCGGCAAACATTCGCCCGGGAACAACAATAGCAAGGTACTGGTCGCTGGCTGTTATGTTGAAAAAAATACAGGTAGCTGCTGTTGAAGCAATCAGTGATCCCTGATTGTATGCCCAGCGGATTACAGCCCTGGTAATACGTTGAAGCAGTCCACCCGCTTCCATGATCCCGCCAAAAATCATTGCACAGATAATCAACCACACCGTATTTAACATGCCGCGCATTCCACCTGTCTGAAGCAGACTGTTAACCATTTCATTGTCAGTATTTACACTGATATTGGTGTACATGGATTTCATTATTGCAACATAAGCAGCAACATGAAATTTACCATTTATACCACTTACCTGTTCCACTATCTGGGGTTGAAAAATTAAAGCAAAAAGCGCACCTGCCAGCGTTCCTGCCAGCAATGCGGGCAAGGCCGGAACCCTCTTTACGATCAGAGTAATAACCAGTACCGGAACAATAAACAGAAAAGGTGTAATATTAAATGTTCCTTTAATGGCTGATAAAATGGGCTGAATATCTTCCAAACCGTCAGGTTGAACCCTGGCAAAACCAACCACAAGATAGATAACCAAGGTAATGATAAAAGTTGGAGCTGTAGTATAAACCATGTAACGAATATGGGTAAACAGGTCGGTTCCGGCCATTGCAGGTGCCAGATTGGTTGTGTCAGAAAGCGGTGACATTTTATCACCGAAATAAGCACCCGAAATTATGGCTCCTCCAATCATTCCGTCGGGCAGCCCCAATGCACGGCCAATACCCAATAATGCAACACCCAGCGTAGCTACAGTGGACCAACTACTGCCTGTCGCAAGCGAAACAATAGCGCTGACCAGGCAGGCTGCTAACAGAAAAATCGTAGGGTTCAGAATCTGAAGTCCATAATAAATCATGGCTGGAACAATACCGCTTAAAAGCCAGGTTCCCGCCAACGAACCGATCAGCAGCAAAATCAGGATAGCTGACATAGCCGACCCGATACTCCGGACAATACCGTTGTGCAATTCTTCCCAGGAAGTTCCTGAAGCAAAAGAAACAATAGCTGCCACTGTCGCCGAAAGAATTAACACCAGTTGATTTGAACCTGAAAGTGAATCATCACCAAAAATGAAAACGTTTATGGAAATCAGAGCGGTTAGAAAAACTACCGGGGTAAGAGCTTCTGTAAGTGTTGGTGGTCGCTTTATTCTTGCCATAAATTTGCTTACAAAATTCAATCCTTTTGATGGGTAAAGTAAATGTATTTTTTTTACATGAAACATAGAAAATCCGGAATCTTATCTGACTTCCCGGCTTTTCAGCATGGTTAAAAGCGCAAACAGCCATTTGATTACCGAGAAAATTGTTATCTTCGCACCCTCAATTTTATAATCTACAAATGTTTTCCTGATGGACAAAAATACAGTCATTGGACTTGTTCTCATCTTTGCTGTTTTTATAGGATTCACCCTTTTCAACCAACCGTCAAAAGAAGAAATCGAGCGTCAGCAGCAAGTAAAAGATTCACTCGAATTGGTCAAACTGCGAGAGGACTCCATAAGGCAAATGCAGCAGGCCAAAACAATTGCCCAGCCTGTACAGGAAACACTTCCTGAACGTTCCGATTCGCTTTCACCCAACAAAGACAATATTCGGACTTTAACAGATAAGCTTGGCGTTTTTGCTTTAGCAGCCAACGGTGAGAAAGAAGAGTTTGTTATCGAAAATGATCTGATGAAACTCAGAATCTCAAACCTTGGAGGAAAAATCGTCAATGCCGAACTTAAGGATTACAAAACCTATGACTCACTGCCGCTAGTGCTTTTCAATAATGACGATGCAGTTTTTGGTTATACTTTTTTTGCAAACAGTCGCAGAATCAACACCAACGAGCTTTTTTTCCTGCCCTGTTTTCAGGATAGCACAGCAAGCACCAGCAAAACCATGAAAGTTTCAGGGGAAGACACACTTCAATTTGCCATGCGACTTTACACGACAACCCCGGATGGAACAATAGACAGCAGCCGGTATATCGAATACGTGTATGTGGTTCGTGGCAATGATTACATGATTGATTACAAGTTGAACCTGATTGGCATGAACAAAATAATAGATCCCGGAACGGGATTTATTGACCTGACCTGGCATGCTGAAATGAGACGACAGGAACAAAGCCTTGAAAACGAACGCAATGAATCTACAATTTACTGGAAATTCGATAAAGAATCAGTGGATTACCTTACCGAACGTAAAGACGGTGAAAAAGAGTTAAACATGCCATTAAAATGGATTTCTTTTAAAACTCGTTTTTTCCTCGCTACCCTCATTGCCGATCAGTCATTTACAAATGCTGAAATAAAAACATATACCGACCCGCATGAAACTGATAATTATTATCTGAAAACCATGTCAGCCCTGATTGGTGTACCATACAACTATCTTCCCAATGACGGATTTGACATGAAATTTTATTTTGGTCCAAACAAGTACAAGACTTTAAAAAAATACAAACTCGACCTTCAACGCCAAATCCCGCTCGGATGGAGTTTTTTCCTTATGGCCTGGATCAATATTTATGCAGTAATTCCTGTATTCGACTGGTTAGGTGGATATGGGCTGAATTATGGCATCGTTATCCTGATTCTGACAATTTTGCTGAAAATTGTTTTGTTCCCCATTGCATACAAGACTTATAAATCATCTGCGAAAATGCGGGTGTTGAAACCTGAAATCGAAGAAATCGGAAAAAAATTCCCAAAACCTGAAGACGCCATGAAAAAGCAACAAGCTACCATGGCACTTTACAAAAAAGCAGGTGTTAACCCAATGGCAGGTTGTGTTCCAATGTTACTGCAATTTCCCATTCTGCTGGCGATGTACCGGTTTTTCCCGTCTTCAATTGAATTACGACAACAGTCGTTCCTCTGGGCACATGACCTTTCGAGTTACGATTCTATACTCAACCTTCCTTTCAACATTCCTTTCTATGGTTCGCATGTCAGCTTGTTCACCCTGTTGATGACCATTTCTACAATCATTTATACCAAGGTGAATAACGATATGATGGGATCAACCAACCAGATGCCCGGAATGAAAACCATGATGTACATTATGCCTGTAATGTTTTTAGGCATTTTCAATAACTTTGCTTCCGGCCTGAGTTATTACTATTTTCTGGCCAATATCCTCACTTTTGCACAAATGTTTCTGATTCGCAGAACCATTGATGAAGAAAAAATTCATCAGCAAATACAGCTGAATAAAGCAAAACCAGTGAAAAAATCAAAATTTCAGACACGACTGGAAGAACTGGCACGGGAGCGGCAACGACAAGTCTCCGGATCAAAAAAGAAATAATTAATCCTTTTGGGGCATGCAAGAAATGATTCTGATCCTCGATTTTGGCTCGCAATACACCCAACTGATTGCCCGTCGTGTACGTGAATTAAATGTTTATTGCGAAATTCATCCATTCAATAAAATTCCTGATCTCAAACCCGTTAAGGGGGTGATTCTTTCAGGTAGCCCCTTTTCAGTATCCGACACTGATTCCCCAAAACCTGACCTGACATCTGTTGTAGAGCAAAACATTCCTATACTTGGCCTTTGTTATGGTGCTCAATACCTTGCCAAAATTAACGGTGGTGAAGTGAAACCTTCAAAAATACGCGAATACGGCCGGGCAAACCTCCATCACATCGAAACATCCAATGCACTGATGCACGGGATGAATCCCGGATGCCAGGTGTGGATGTCGCATGGAGATACAATACTTTCTATCCCGAAAAATTTTGAAATCATTGCAGGAACAAACGATGTCAGAATAGCTGGTTACAAAATTCCGAACACTGATATTTATGGCATTCAGTTTCATCCGGAAGTTTATCACACTACAGAGGGCATGACGCTGTTGTATAATTTTGTTGTAGGAATTTGCCATTGTAAAAAAAGCTGGACACCGGCGGGATTTGTAGAAAGCACGGTTAACTGGCTGCGTAACGAATTGAAAACCGACAAAGTTGTTCTTGGACTTTCCGGAGGTGTAGATTCATCGGTAGCTGCGCTCTTATTGCACAAAGCTATTGGCAACCAGCTTCATTGCATTTTTGTTGATAACGGATTGCTTCGTAAATTTGAGTTTGATACTGTTCTGGAAGCTTATCGCGACATGGGATTAAACGTTACAGGTGTGCGTGCTGCCACCCGTTTTTATTCCGCTTTAAAAGGATTAAAAGATCCTGAGAAAAAAAGAAAAGCCATCGGACGAACATTTATCGAGGTTTTTGATGACGAAGCTCACAGCATTGAAAATGTAAAATGGCTTGCCCAGGGTACAATCTATCCTGATGTGATTGAATCAGTATCAGTAAAAGGACCTTCTGCCACAATTAAGTCGCATCACAACGTAGGTGGCTTACCCAAAATGATGAAACTTAAGATTATTGAACCTCTTAAAACGCTGTTTAAAGATGAAGTAAGGCGGGTCGGACGAGAATTAGGGCTAAAACCTGACATTCTGAACCGGCATCCATTTCCTGGCCCGGGCTTAGGCATCCGTGTACTTGGCGAAATTACACCTGAACGAATAGCTATTCTCCAGGAAGTTGATTATATTTTTGTTCAGGGATTAAAAGAAAACGGACTTTACGATCAGGTTTGGCAGGCACTTACTGTGCTTCTTCCGGTTCAATCAGTTGGCGTTATGGGCGATGAAAGAACTTATGAGAATGTTGTGGCACTACGGGCTGTTGGCTCAACCGACGGGATGACAGCCGACTGGTCTCATCTGCCTTACGAATTTCTTGCAAAAGTATCCAACGATATCATCAATAAAGTAAAAGGAGTAAACCGCGTGGTATATGACATAAGCTCAAAACCCCCTGCCACAATTGAATGGGAATAACTTTCGGATTTTTTATAAAATACTCTCCATTGCTTAATGCAGTGCTGCCATTAAGAGATCAATATCCTGGAATGGGAGACCAAAATATTCTCCAATAATTTTATTCGACAATATTCCATTATAAACATAAACGCCCTGTCGGAAATAATAATCCATCGACAGCAACTTGTCAATACCGCCCAAATGACCGGCACGAATAAGCATAGGAGCAAAAAAATTGCTCAGCGCCATTGAAGCAGTTGTTGGCACCCTTGAAGCAATATTTGGCACGCAATAGTGAGTTACTCCATGTAACCTGAAAACCGGGTTTTGGTGATTGGTAATTTTTGAAGTTTCCACGCACCCACCCTGGTCAATACTAACATCAACTATCACCGATCCTTCTTTCATTGTCATTACCATTTCCTCAGTAACCAATACCGGAGAGCGATGATGTGTGGAATGAACGGCACAAATCAATACATCAGCACTTGCAAGAGCTTTTTGCAATTCAGCAGTTTGTATTGTCGAAGTAAACATCCCCTGATTCACCTCAGACTTTAATTTCCGGAGTTTATAGACATTATTATCGAAAACCTTAACACTCGCTCCCATCCCATAGGCCATACGTGCTGCATATTCACCAACTGTTCCGGCGCCTATAATCACCACTTTTGAAGGGGCGATACCTGTGAAACCACCGAGCATCTGTCCATTGCCAAACTCCGGATGCGCAAGATACTCTGCGGCTATCTGAATTGAAGCGGTTCCGGCTATTTCGCTGATTGACCTGACCACCGGAAAAGCATTTGTTTTATCTTTGATATATTCAAAAGCAATAGCAGACATTTTTTTCTGGGTCAGTTTCTGAAAGTAATCTTTTGTCTGCGTATTAAGATGCAATGCACTCAGCAGAAATTGTCTTCCCTTGAGGTATTCAATTTCAACATCTGACAAAGGAGCAACTTTCAAAATGACATCTGCCTGAAAAACCTCTCTTGCGTTCTCCGTGATCATGGCACCTGATTCAGCATATTCGCGATCAGAGAAGCGTGCAGCAAGGCCGGCATTGTGCTGTAGGATTACTTCATGCCCGGCTTTGACCAATGTTTTCACTGCATCAGGTATCAGTGAAATACGGTTTTCCTGGAACAAAGATTCCAAAGGTAGCCCTATTACAAGCTTCCTGGCCGATTTGGTCACCTCAAGGGTTTCCTCCTGAGGCATGAGTTTTTCTTTGACATGAAGGTTCATGATAAAACGAAATTAACCTTTCCGTACATTTAATTAAGGTATCAAAAGTAATCACATTTTTTTAAATGGGAAAACACACAATTTATCAGGAACTGCCGGCAATAATTTTCGTTTTACTATAAGCTGATTGCTTTGGATGTAACCCAAAAACTTATGCTCATTATTATCCATAACAGACAGACCGGATAAAAAACCTGAAATGAAAACAAAAAACCCTTTCGTGGAAGAAAACTTAATGTCTTAATCAACAAAAGGGTATTCGTTAGAAAATTAAAAGTGAATTCTAAAAGCAATCCGGATAAGGATCAGCATTAGTATGCATCGGATACGTTCCAGACAAATGCCCTGATTCCAACCTCTTTGTTTATTTCATCGATTTTTTTAACCTTTTCGAGCAATGGTTTTACCTTGTCATCAGGCACAATTGCAATTACTGCAGAATTCATTTCAGGCCAGGTATGTGTACCATGGCGCGGTTCACCGTCAACTGTGCCACGCCCCTGTACTTCAGCCCACCAGGTATAACCTCTTACCTGCAGGTTGTCCATTATGTATTCCACTCGTTCAGTATGTGCCTGATTAAAGGCTATAAATACTGCTTTTAAATTTTTATTAACTGTATTATCCATTATTTTAGGTTTCTGTGCATTTTAACATTTAAACTCAAAAATTGATTTTTTTTATTGTCGGGAATCTCTTAATATCATTATCCCAAATCCCTTAATTTCGATCTGATTTTTTTCAGTTTGTCACGTTCTCCGGTTTTTCCCATTAGACCATACATAACAGGAACAATAATCATTGTAACAATGGTAGAAAAAATCAACCCGCCAATAACTGCAATACCCATTGGTCGCCAAATTTCTGAACCTTCACCAGTGCTTAACGCCAAGGGAAGCATACCTAAAATGGTAGTAAATGCAGTCATCAGCACAGGACGCAGCCTTGATCTTCCTGAAACAACAATTGCATCATAAAGTCTCATTCCTCGGTCACGCATCAGGTTGGTATAGTCAACGAGTACAATACCATTTTTCACTACAATTCCTACGAGCAATACTGCGCCCAAGGCAGCGATAATACTCAAGGTTGTATTGGTAATGAACAAACCGATTAATACCCCGCTAAATGCAAACGGGATAGAAAACATGATTATAAAAGGCATTGTGAAAGACTCAAACTGTGAAGCCATCACAATAAAGACCAAAACAACACTCAACATCAAGAGAAGTGCCAGATCAGTGAATGATTCCTGCTGATCCTGATAAGCACCACCAATCTGAATCTGAACTTCCTGGGGTTTTTCAACAGTTTTGACAATGTCCTGAATTTTAACTGCCAATTCTCCCAAAGAAACATTCTTTGGTTTTGCTGAAACCGTAACAATACGTTCTTTTCTCTTGTGTTGTATTGAAGGTGGTCCCCAGTATTCCTCAATTGTTGCAATTTCGTTCAGTTTGATTTTCTTTCCCTGATTATTCATGATGGTGAGTTCCTCCAGTTCAGTAATAGAATTTCTGAATTCTTCGGCAAGTCTGATGCGAATATCATATTCATCGCCTTCTTCTTTATAAAGGGAGGGAATTAATCCATTAATACGGTTTCTGATCATGGCAGAAACTGTTGCGCTGTTCAGTCCGTTGAGTGCAAGTTTCTGTTTATCAAGTCTGACCTGAAGCTCAGGTTTATCAGGTTTGCGGCTGACAGCAATATCAGTAGCTTCCGGGAGCTTATTCAACGAAAGTCTGATTTTTTCGGCCAGGGCATTGGTTGTATTAAAGTCATAACCATATATTTCGACATCAACCTGATTTTCACCGCCCATTCCCATTCCCATTCCTCCGCTTGAAGTAGTAATACTGGAAACAATAACTTCAGGGAATCCGGCAATATCTTCACGCAATTCATCAGCAATTTCCCATACTGTACGATCACGCTCTTCAACATTCGTAAGCCGAACCATCATATTGATCACATGAGAACCTGTAGTCGTAAAAAGGGAGAAAATACCTCCTTCATCATCAGCGCCTGAGGAAGAAGTATACAATTCCACCTCCGGATATTTTACCCTGATGATTTCTTCCATTTTTCTGGCTATTTTCATGGTTTCTTCCACCCGGGTTCCTGTTTGCAATTCCATTGAGAGCGTTATCCTTGATTCATCAGACTGCGGAATAAAATCCGTTCCGATAAAACGCATTAAAAACAACGAACCAACAAATATTACTAAACTTAATAAGATTATAAAAGTTTTATGCTTTAACGACCAACGAAGCGAAACCACATAAAAATCATCCAGTCGGTTGAGCAACGGTGCGATAGTCCGGTCATAACTTAACTTTCCTGGTTTTTTAATTTTTTTGGACAATTTCATCATACGAGAAGCAAGCATTGGTGTTAGTGTAATAGCTGCGAGAGTTGATGTTACAACGGTAATCGTCACGATCCAGCCAAGTTGCTTAAATATAACCCCGGTGAGACCACCCACCATGGTCAGTGGCAGGAAAACTGCCACTACTACTAGCGTTGTGATGATGACTGACAGCCATACTTCGTTAGTTGCATAAATGGCTGCTTCACGTGGACTACTGCCCCGTTCTATGTGTTTAGTAATATTTTCGAGAACAACAATGGCGTCGTCAACCACCATACCAATGGCAATCGAAAGTGATGAAAGTGAAATAACATTTATAGAATTACCGGTAAGATAAAGATAGATAAATGAAACGACAAGTGATATGGGAATGGTAAGCCCAATAATAAAAGTAGCACGCCACCGGCCCAAAAAGAAAAGTACCACAAACACCACAAAAATAAAGGCGAACATAAGGGTTTCCGAAAGATTATTGATTGACCCTCGGATAAAAGATGATGTGTCAATAATTTGACTTATGGTAATATCAGGAGGAAGGTCTTTTTTCAGTTCTTCCAGATTCTTGTTCACCTCTTTAGCAACTCTAACAGTATTTGCGCCGGACTGTTTCATTACAAACATTCGCATTCCGGTTTTGCCATTGATTTTTTCATCCAGCATGAGATCTTTCAACGAATCTCTTACTACAGCAACATCCTGGAGCAGAATGGTTTTACCATTATAGTTACCAACCACAAGTTTCTCAAGTTCGCTGCTTTCGGTAAATTCGCCCTGCACGCGAAGCTGATAATCCAAAACCCCCATTTTAAGATTTCCCGAAGGAAGATTCAGATTTTCGGCAGAAACAACACCACCGATCTGCTCAATGGTCAGATTGTAAGCATCGAGACGTCTGGGATCAACATCCACATAAATAACCCGTTTTGGGGCTCCAATCAACGAGACTGAACCGACCCCCTCAATTCGGTTGAGGGGATTGATGATTTTTTCATCCAGAATTTTCTCAAGACCGGGATAACTTTCTTTAGCAGTAATTGCATAAAAAACAATTGGCATCATGCTCGTGTTGAACTTAAAAATCGTTGGCCGGTTAATACCTTCCGGCATATTGTCGAAAATCATGTCAATGGCATCCCGCACTTCATTTGTTGCCCCGTCAAGATTTGTCCCCCAGTTAAACTCGATATAAACTACCGACAGGTTTTCGGAGGAAACACTGGAAATCTCTTTTACGTTATCAACAGTAATAAAGGCATCTTCAAGCTGTTTGGTGATATTGGTTTCAATATCGGCAGCACTGGCTCCGGGATAGGTTGTCATCACTGACAAGAATGGCGGATCAATTTCAGGAAAAAGGTCTATTGGGCTTTGAAATAGTGAAAACAATCCCATTACCACCACAGCAGTGAAAATCATGACTGTTGTAATGGGCTTATTTACTGAACTTTTGTATATGCTCATAAGATTTGAATGCTAAATTAGAAAAGTATTTTTCTTGATTATTACTTGACGACTTTAACCGACATACCGTCAACCAAACGAGACTGGCCGGTTATAATCAGATTCTGACCAGGTTTAAGCTCATTGGAAATCACTTCAACTTTGTCATTAAAACGATCACCAACCAGAACACTAATTCTTTT
>Ga0116164_10001000_pt1 | contig 22165 bp, 21 predicted proteins | sample AD_UKC109_MetaG_FD_89888 | JGI IMG/M metagenome (GOLD analysis project Ga0116164, IMG submission 89888) | Active sludge microbial communities of municipal wastewater-treating anaerobic digesters from Hong Kong - AD_UKC109_MetaG | ecosystem: Engineered > Bioreactor > Anaerobic > Digestate... | reverse complement strand
TAGTCGAGTCCGCCAAGACCGGCGACATAGGCGACGGGAAGATATTCGTTTACCCCGTCGAGAGTGTGATCCGTGTAAGGACCGGAGAGGTCGACTACGACGCCATATGAAGAGGACCAATATATCATTTCCCATATAAATCCTCGGCCTTGAGCTGAGGATTCTTTTTTTTCATATATCCAATAATAAAAAATAATCATGCACATTTATATAGATTATTTTTATATTAGTAATCAAATGTATAAAAAGTCAGCAATTTTACCGAAAATCTTATAAATGGTCCATTTCCTTCTCAATGATATTCAAGCAACGGACATTTTAATCCGGAGATGGGAAATGATGATAGAGGTAAACTATGTAGACACATTATGGGTTCTAATGGCCAGTGGCATGGTCTTCATGATGCATCTTGGGTTCGCAACGATAGAGGCCGGATTCACCAGGGCCAAGAACACCGTTAGCATACTGATGAAGAACATCAGTACCGTATTCGTGGGAAGTTTCGTCTTCTGCCTCATAGGATTCAGCCTTGCCTTCTCGGGCGATGGCGCCGTCATAGGCAACTTGGAGAACGTTGTCCTGAGGGGGTTGGGGACAGGGGTCTGGGATGGCCTGACGATCCCTGGAATAGTGTTCTTTTTCTTCCAGATGATGTTCGCCGCGACCGCCGCGACCATAGTAAGCGGCGCGGTGGCGGAAAGGATAAAGTTCGGGCCATATCTAATAATAACCTGTATTCTCGTCGCGTTCGTATATCCCATGGTCGCACATTGGATATGGGGCGGCGGGTGGCTGGCCAAAAGGGGGTTCATCGACTTCGCCGGTTCGACAGTCGTGCATAGCGTCGGGGGATGGGCGGCCCTGGCCTCGGCCATGGTCCTTGGTCCCAGGCTGGGCAAATTCACCCTCAAGGGGGAACCCAGGGCGATACCGGGACATAACATGGGGCTGGCCACAATAGGTCTTTTCGTGCTCTGGTTCGGCTGGTTCGGCTTCAACGGCGGCAGCGAGCTCGCACTGGACGACAGTGTGGGGCCAATAATAGCAAACACGTTCCTGGCCGCGATAGTGGCAGGGCTGAGCACAATGCTGTTGACCTGGAAGAAGATGGGAAAACCGGATACGGGCATGACTATGAACGGAATACTCGCCGGGTTGGTGGCCATAACGGCGCCTTGCGCGTCGGTATCATCTTATTGGGCGCTTTTCATCGGAGGCGTAGCCGGCATTCTTGTGGTCTATGCGGTTGACTTCTTCGAATCAAGGATGAAGATCGACGACCCGGTAGGCGCAATATCCGTCCATGGCGTCAACGGTCTTTGGGGCACCTTGTCCGTAGGGCTCTTCGCCACGGGAGGGGGTCTTTTCACAACAGGCAGCATCGACCAGCTGCTGACACAGATGATAGGCGCCGGGGCCACATTCCTCGTGGTATTTCCGGCAATGTTCATACTGGCAAAGGTGATAGACAGGACGATAGGCATCAGGGTGTCAAAGTTCTGCGAGATATCCGGGCTGGACTCGACAGAGTTCGGAGGTGCCGCATATCCAGACTTCGTGAGGGGATAGATATGAAGAAAATAGAGGCGATAATCAGGCCCGAAAAGCTCGAGGACGTCAAGAGGGCGCTTGAGGAGATAGGTTGCGTCGGTATGACGATCAGCGAGGTCAAGGGCCGCGGTGCACAAGGGGGCATAGAACGGCAGTGGAGGGGCAGGACCTACAAGGTGGACCTGCTGCCCAAGATAAAGATCACCCTCGTCATCAGGCAAAGACAGGTGAAAAAGGTGGTCGACACCATAGTCGAGTCCGCCAAGACCGGCGACATAGGCGACGGGAAGATATTCGTTTACCCCGTCGAGAGTGTGATCCGTGTAAGGACCGGAGAGGTCGACTACGACGCCATATGATGATATAAAACACACCATGCCATGCTCAGGGGCCTGGCCCCTGAGCTACTTCCATGGCAGTCAAAAATCTCAGAAAATTAAAAAGGGCGATTGTCAACACGTTTTCCTGTGATCCATCAACGGATCAAGAGCCGGGTGTGTGAGCGGCGCCTATTTCTTGTTTTTCTTGCCAACGGTTATTATCCCTAGGTGGTCCTCGGCGCTTGCATAGACATTGAAGCCGTCCTCCAGGGTTATAAGCTTGATCAGGTCGGAGCTGTACATGTTCTTCTGGGACTCCAAGAACTTCTCGTCTATGAATCCTCCCTTCTCGACATAGACCGGTATATATATTGTATTAGTGGAGGTTATGTCCCCAAAGAAATGGGTGCCATAGGACAGCTCAGGACGCGTCCCGCTCGTCGAAAGCTCGATGATGACGCTGGAATTGGATATCTCGCCATAGTTCACCGGAACGCCAAGCTCCGGTGTGGACGTGCCCCAGCGCCCGGGACCTATGAGTATGTAGCTCTCGTTGTTCAATATCTCATTGAGCTTTCCTATCTCCCTGGCTATGTAGAACGCGTTTGAGGCATTGAAGTTCTCATGAGGAACGTAGACTATGTTCCTTATCCCCTTCACCAGGCCGTTCCCAAGCACGTGGTCGCTCTTTAGAAGCACCTTCTCCCCCTTGAGGTCCGGCAGCTCTATCCTCTTGTTCTCGGGCCTGTTGACTATCGGTCTGGCCTGCAGGAGGTAGAGGTATCCATCAAGCTTCTCATCGAGGTCCACGGCGAACTCGATGTCTATGGGTATGCCAAAATGGGACTCGATGTTCGTCAATAGCTCGCACATGATGGAGACGAACGGGAAGTACCTGTCGGACTTTAGCAACCTGTCAAAGGTCGGGAAGACCGTTTCATCCGTCGAGATGTGCTTGGATGTGGGCGTCAGGTAATTGTTGTCCTTTAGCGTCGAACATACGATATAAAGGGAAGGCGATGTCAGCTTTATATTGTCCAGCGGCTCTGAGACGAGCTCGCCGGTCGACATGTTGAGCACATCGACATACTTCTGGGAATACCTTATTATCTCGTTGAGCACCGAACCCTCTGGCCTCAGGTGGGGATTCGATAGCGAGAACACCCTGGCGTAGTTCCTGCCGACCGCCCTGGTGCCAAGGCCCAGGACCAATCTGCCGACGCCGTCCTCCATCTTTATGCGTTCGTTCCATGGATAATAGTTCCTGGAGAAGGCCACGCCGGCCATTATCGGATAGTAGAAGTCGTCCCTCTGTTTCCTTCCGATGACATTCTCTATCACGAGGCACATCTTCTCCCTCTGCCAGGAGATCTTGTGTCTCTTCCTGTACTCCTTGGCGTTGATGTCGAAGGTTGACGCATATACCATCTTTACGGTCTGTTCGATGCTCTTTATCCTATGTTCAAGCGTTCCTGTGTTGGTTATGAAAAAGGAATTGTATATTCCAGCGAATGAGTACTCCATACTGTCTTCAAGAAGGGAAGACGAACGTACTATGAGTGGTCCATTCTCCTTGCCCAGGATCTCATAGAGGACGTTCGAGAGTTCTTCCGGTATCTTGGCCTCGAGGAACTTCTGATTCATCTCCTTGACCGTCACTATCTCCCTGCACTTGTCGTTGACAACGTCCTTTAGGTAGTTCTTCTCTATGAACATGTCAAAATACTCTGATGTGACGATATGGGACCTCGGGAACTTGACATATTTCAGATAATCTCCCTTGATGATCCCCTTCTGCATGGCTTCCATGGAGTATATGATGCCCCTGGCCTTTCCCCCGACCTCTCCGTCACCGTAGATGAATATACCGTCCGGAAGATTCTGCCTGTCGACCTCGTACCGACTGTACTTGGGAGCATCATTCATAGAAGTAGGTATAAAATCAAGATTTATTAATATATTGGAAGAATTTTCTTTATTCTTTCAGGACTAAAAGGGCCATTCTCCTGCTCGAGAGACGGATGGTGTTCACGCTTGCCCTGCATGCTACCCCCTCGCCGTCGTGACGCACGAGGACCAGTTCCCTGTCCATTTCCCTCTCGGTGCATGATTCCCTGATGATCGACCTCAACTTATCCCTCTGGTCGCCGCCGATGATGGAATACACGTCCTTTCCCTTCAACTCCATGGGGCCGTACCCGAGCAGCCCTTCCATGTTGGCGTTGCAGAACGATATCTTGAGGGGATCGTTGTCGGGATTCAGCTCAAAATAGATGATGGCCTCGTCTGCTTCCCCGAACAGGTCTTCGTACCTTCTCTGCACATGGTCCAGTTCCCTCTGCGACTCCCGTATCTTCAGGAACTCGGATATCCTGTCCGAAAGCTCGATTATCAGATTTCGTTCCTCCAAAAGGAATGGGCCCTCATCTGACTCCGGCCTGTCTGCCAGATAGAACACTTCCATGCGCCCCACCTTCTTCCCGTGCAGGAATATGTCCTCCGACTGTTTCCACTTCCCCTCCTTGAATCTTGAGGAGGTGGCAACGACGTCGTCGACACCTATCCTGCAGGTGCATATCTCAGGATATTGCCACCCGGTTGGTATCACCTCGGCTATCCTTTTGAGCGTTGCCTCGAGGTCTCCCTCTGATTGCGTGATGATCTTGGAGGTCCTGTAGAGGGTGTTCAGTTCCTTTATCCTCTCCTCTAGTTTCCTGGATACGTGGTTTTCATCCATCTTCGAGCCCTTCAGTGGATATTATAGTACTAGGTAAAAATAGTAATTTAAGCCTTGTCCCCGAGCAGGGAGTCCACGTTCTTCTTGTTCCTTTTGTATTTAAGTTTAGCGAACTTTTCAATGTTGTCGATGGATTCTAGCGGCTCGACCTGAAGATACCCGTTCTCTTCGGCGCTGTTGACGAAGAACTCTCCGTTGTTGGTCCTTACTATGAGGGTCGTATAGTCCTCCTCGCTGCCTATCGATCCCGCAGATATGTCCGCATCTACGGCGGTGAAGTCAAGACAGAACTTGCAGCCCTCCCTCATAAGGTCCTCTCCTATGGGAAGCTCCACCCTCTCGCCGTCGTACTTGTCGATGATGATATCCTTTTTTATGTCTATCCGCTTGATGTCGCCGGGCTCGATGCCATTCTCGGCCAAGTACTTTATGGCGTTGTCGTAGTCGAAGATCTCTGTGCAGAAGACGCCTATGATGAGCTCTATGTTGTCCTTGAGCTTGTTGAGCACCGAGTTGTCGCTGTTGAGCATCTTTCTTAGGGCCTGGCAGACGCAAGGCGTCCCCACAACAGCGATCCTCCTGTATTTTCCTTCCTCCATGATGTCCCTCAGGGCTGTGAGGGAAGGGGTGTACCAGACATACTTGCTGCCTGCGTGGCACAACAGTTTTTCAGAATCCGTGACAGCCACGGAATATGTCATGAGAGTGGTATGGTCCTGGCCAACCATTATGACCGCATCTATGAGGTCCCTCTTGAGACCGTTGTAGAGGATGCCGGTCACGGCACCTCCGCTCTGCTTTTTGGAGACCTCTATCCTCGCCTTTGCCGCAACTATCCTGAGATAGTCCCCAACTCCGTGTTTGTGCAGGAAGGTGTCCAACCTCGGGCAACATGAAAAGCACCCGCCGCAGGGCACCTCGTCCCTCTCGCTCTTGCAGTAGCTGTATGTGTCTGGGTGTCCATCCACGAACAATATCGTCTTCATGGGGCAGACCACCGTGCATATGCTGCATCCAGAGCAAAGGCCCTTGTACCACACCTCATCCCTTAATTGTATATAGTTCTCCATTCGATCACTCATGGGTATAAAGATTACAGAACGGCCTAGAGCTCGTAGGCACGATCTTTGTAAAATGCATCTTGTCCACATCCACCTTCCTGTTGAAGTAGTGGTTGTAGTCCTTCACCAGGCCCCTTATGACCTCAATATCGTCCCCGTCGACCTCTTCCTTCTTGGCAGCGGCGCCGAGAAGGGTGTCGTCCACCTCGCCGGCAACGTATATGACGCCCCCGTGGATGCCTGTGCCGACGTAGGAATCGACACTCTCATCCTGTTCTAGCCCAAGGACGAGGATGACGCCTCCGGCCATGTACTCCCCAAGGAAAGATTGGGCCTTCCCGCCGATGACTATGGTCGGGTAGTTCTCCTCGAACTGTTTCATATGGATGCCCACCCTGTACCCGACGCTGCCACGGACGAATATCTTTCCGCCCCTCATGCTGTGGCCCAGACAGTCTCCCGCGTTTCCGTGGATCACGATCCTGCCGCTGCTCATGGTGTTGCCCACCGCATGTTCGGCATTTCCGTTCAGATAGATGAAGGGTCCATCCATGAAAGCACCGAGGTCTCCGCCAGCGGTGCCTGTTAGATTTATCTCGATGTTCTTATCAATGCCGTCGCCTATGAATCGCTGCCCGAGGACGTTCGATATAAGTATCTTGACCTTTCCGTCGGCCACCGCCTCGCGTACCTTCTTGTTCAGCCTCCTGTAGTCCAGTCCCTCGGCATCTATGAGGACGCTGCTTGTCTCCTTAGACCTTATCCTCATCTTCTCACGCCCCCACCGTCTTCACGTCGAGTATGTCCAGTAGATTGGAATCAAGCATATAACCTCTCAGGCGGTCCCTGTTCCCCCTGAGGCTCTCGATGCTGTTTATGCCGGCCGCCCCCATAAGCTCCTTGAGCTCGTGGGTCCAGGCCTCTATGAGATTCTGTACCTGTCTTGCGCCGACCTCGGGGTCCAGCCTGTCGACCAGTTCCTGCTTTTGGGACGATATGCCCCATGGGCAGAGGCCTGTGTAACATTTGCCGCACACCCTGCATCCGAGGGAGATGAGCGCGGCTGTGCCTATGTATACCGCATCGGCGCCCAGCGCTATGGCCTTCGTCACGTCGGCGCTGTTCCTTATGCCCCCGCTGGCGATCACCGACACCTCGTTCCGGATGCCGTGATCTCGAAGTTTTTGGTCGATGCTGGCTATGGCCGCCTCGATGGGTATCCCGACATGGTCCCTCAGGACCTTCGGAGCTGCTCCAGTGCCGCCCCTGAAACCGTCAACGACCACTCCATCTGCATCGGCCCTGGCAATCCCTGCGGCGATAGCCGCCGAGTTGTGGACCGCCGCGATCTTGACGAAGACGGGCTTCTTCCAGTCAGTGGCCTCCTTGAGACCCCTCACCAGCTGTGCAAGGTCCTCTATGCTGTATATGTCATGGTGGGGAGCTGGGCTTATGGCGTCCGTTCCCTCAGGTATCATCCTTGTCTCGGATATGAACTTGTTGACCTTCTCGCCGGGCAGATGCCCCCCTATGCCGGGCTTTGCGCCCTGACCTATCTTGATTTCGATGGCAGAGCCCCTGTTGATGTAATCGGGATTCACGCCGAACCTTCCAGAGGCCACTTGGACTATTATGTTGTCTGTGTAATCGTACAATGCCTGATTGAGGCCGCCCTCTCCGGTTCCCATGAAGGTCCCGAGATTGCTCGCCGCCTTGGCGAAGCTCAACTGGGTGTTGAGGCTGACGGCCCCATAGCTCATATGGGCTATCATTATGGGCGTCTCCAGCTTGAGATTCGGGGCAAGCTCGGTCTTGAGCTCCACATCATCGCCGCTTCCGGAGAACTCAAGCTTCTTGGGCTTCTTGCCGAGGTATACCCTTGTCTCCATAGGTTCCCTCAATGGGTCTATGCTGGGATTCGTTATCTGGCAGGCGTCAAGCACCAACCTGTCGAATATTGGGGGGTATTTGCGGACATTTCCCATCCCTCCAAGTATGACCTTCCCGGTCCTAGCCTGATTATATATGTCCTCCCTGACCTCCTCGTTCCATATGGGGTGGTAACGGTAGGGAGTGGACACCTTCTTGATCTTTATGGCGTTGGCCGGACAATACGCCACGCACCTGTGGCAGACCACGCAGTTGTTCGGATATGTCAATATCTTTTCTTCGCTCCTCCTGAAGACATCGTAGGAGCAGTTCTCTATGCATCTGCCGCATAGCCTGCATTTGGTCGAGTCGACCGAGACATCGTATATGGAAGGTGTATAATGGGAGCTCACAACACCACATCCAGGGTCTCAACTACCGGTTCCCCTGCTGTGGGATATATCACTTCGCTGAGATTCGGTTCCATCGAGCGGATGGCCGCCTCCTCGCTGGATACGTACACCGTGTTGTCCTTCTTGCCCAGAACAAGGGGTCTGAGCTTGATCCTGTCCGTGAGCGCGATGAATCCCTCGCTTCTCGCAACTATTATCGCAAATGGGCCATTGATCTCTGCAGAGGAATATGCAAGCCTCAGGGCAGTATGGTGAAGTCTCTGCTTTTCCGGCATCCTGTCTATCTCCTTCCAGAACCTGGGCGCCAGTGCCTTGCCCGCCATCTCCGGCGTGAGGCCATGTCTGCGCACCAATAGATCGAATAGGTATGTGACGACCTCTGTGTCGGTGAGCATGCTGCACTCGTAGTCGAAGCTCTCGACATATCTCTTGTTCGTGCCATATGACGTGATCTCGCCGTTGTGAACGACGCTCCAGTCAAGCAGACCGAAGGGATGTGCGCCACCCCACCATCCCGGGGTGTTGGTCGGGTATCTGTTGTGGCCGATCCACATGTAGGCATCATAGTCCTCTATCTTGTAGAAGTTCGCCACCTCCTCGGGCCATCCTGCCGCCTTGAATATCCCCATGTTCTTTCCACAGGAAAATACCAAAGAGCCCTCCCTCTTGGAGTTTATCCTCATCACCATCTTCACTATGGCGTCCTTCTCATCGTAATTATGTCCCAGGAGCTTTCGGGTGTCGGGTTTGAAGAAGTACCTGTATGGTATCTGTTCCCTCTCGAAGGTCCTTATGTCGTTTGTCGGAATCTCCTCAGAATATACTATGTATCCCCATCTCTCTATCTCCCTCTCGACGTTGGCCTTCGCCTCCTTCATATTGTCAAGGAAGACATGGATGGCATAGTAGTCCTCATAGTCCGGATAGATGCCGTAAGCCGCGAAACCGGCCCCCTGTCCATTTCCCCTTTCGTTCATTATCGAAAGGCCTCTCTTGATGGACCTGCCGTCTATCCTACTTCCGTCTTTGTTCAGTAGACCTATAATGCCGCACATATTATTACCTTTTTACAAGGTTTACAATTAAAAATAATTATATTGTAATTCAGCAAATACGCTGTATTCCTTCGATTAGCCTAAGCTATTTAAAAATTTTATTGTAAAAAAATAGAAAAAAAGACGAGATTCTAGACATTCAGAAATCTCTTTAGCTCCCAGTCGGACACTTGTAGACTATATTCGTTCAATTCTGTCTTCTTAGATCTCATGAACTCTGTGTACGCCGTTTCTCCCAAAGCCTTCTTCATCTCATCGCTGCCCTCAAGCTCAACGAGAGCGTGCTCCAGCGATGCTGGAAGGTTGTCGATCTTCTTGTCTATGCATTTCTGAGAGTCAAAGTGGTAGATGTTCTCCTGTAGCTCGTCACCAGGATCTATCTTGTTCTTGATACCGTCTATACCTGCAGACAGCATGGCCGCGAATGCAAGGTATGGGTTGCACGACGGATCGGGGGACCTAAGCTCAACCCTTCTCGTCTTGTCCGTGGCCGCTGGCACCCTGACCAATGACGACCTGTTCCTCTTACCCCATGACACGTAGACCGGGGCCTCGTATCCTGGAACCAGCCTCTTGTAGGAGTTTACCGTAGGGTTGGTAATGGCGGTAAGGGCCTTCGCATGATGGAGAAGGCCACCTATATAGTAGTATGCGGTCTCAGAGAGATCTCCATCCTCTGAGAAAAGATTCTTTTTGGACTTGGTATCGAATAGTGACTGATTGGTGTGCATACCACTTCCCGCCTTACCTGTAAACGGCTTGGGCATGAAAGTCGCCACCTTGTCATACTGTCGTGAGATTATCTTCACGATATATTTGTAGGTAATGACCTGGTCGGCGATCGTGAGGGCATTTCCAAACTTGAAACCTATCTCGTGCTGTCCCGCTCCGACCTCGTGATGGCTGCACTCGAAATCTATGCCCATGTCCATCATGGCCAACGCACTGTCCTTCCTTATGTCGGAAGCAAGGTCAAGTGGCGAGAAGTCGAAGTAACCCCCCGAGTCGTGGGGATAGTAACCGCTCTCTGTCTCCTCCAACAGGTAGAACTCGAGTTCGGGCCCCGCGTTGAAGACCACGTTTTTTCCAACGGTGTCCTGCATATATTCGATCGACCTTTTCAGGACGTATCTCGGATCGCCAGCGAAAGGCTGCTTGCCGTCGTGTGTGAAGACATCGCAGATTATCCTGGCGGCCTTTGCTGGACCATCGCTCCATGGAAAGGTGCTGAAGGTCTTGAGATCCGGCCTCAACATCATGTCAGATTCCTGAATCCTGGTATATCCCTCAACCGAGGAACCATCGAACATGATGCCATCGTCTATTATGCCCTCCAATAGATGAGAGGGAACGGCCATTGCCTTTACTGTCCCGTTGATGTCGACGAATTGCAATCTGATGAACTTTATGTTCTCTTTCTCGATCTTTGTTATGATCTGTTCGTATAGGGAATCCACAAAATCACCTCATCGATTTTTAAAGAGTTGATAATTGTCCATATTTATAAAGTTTTTGGTATACAAATGGAAAGAATGAGATATTATTTATGAATAAATGTATATAATAGAGGGAGATATGTAGGAAATTGATGATTAATACTATTGATAAAAAGATATAAAAATATGTAAATTAGAAAATAGCACTCGACAACTTCGATGAATAATATTACATAGGGTGTACATATGGAACAAGGGCTTGAGGAAAAGATTATTGATTATCTAAAGGAAACCGATGTCGGAGGGACCGCAAGCGAGATCTCCAGGGAACTCGGCATCAATAGGATGACGGCCGTCAAATATCTTGAGGTCATGAGGGCGACAGGGCTTGTGGACTTCAGGAAGGTCGGAATGGCGAAACAGTATTTTGCAACGACGAATCTTTCCTATGCACAGGCCGCGTTGCTTCTTCAGGCAAAGCAGCTGATCAAGTCCATAGAGAAAGTCGACGACCATCTGGACATCTTCAAGGACACCATAAACAATAATATCGAGATCATAAAGACCTACAAGAGGAAGGACAAGGACAAGTTCCTAGAAATAATCGTCGATGCGGAGAACGCCTTGAGCAAGTAATAAATACCTATTCTATCGTAGGGGTACCATGAAACGTTCATACGTACTTGTTGCCATCATGCTCACGATGATGATCCCGGGCCTTCTCGCACTTGATGAGGTCACGCCCACGGTCACCATATCAAACGACCCCGTGGCCATACCGGGAGAGGAATATGAAATCAGTGTCACCGTCTCCGGCGCGTATATCGAGAACTCGACATTGGAGATAGATTTCGAGACCGCGACAGGATGGGGGACCACAGAACAAGGATACTTTGACTTTTCCGTCTCCAGCCATGAGATAGAGACGCTCGGCAGCGACGAGACCCTGACCCTCACGTTCACCATGGTGGTAAGTGCGGATGCGGCAGAGAAACAATACACAATTCCCATAGTCTTCTACGGCAAGTCCGGAGAATGTGACAGCGGATGTGTGCCCTTCAGGACCACCCATTCAGCGACCTTCAAAGTCATGGACCCGGAAAATGCCCAGGAACAGGAGGGCATGGGGGACGCGGCATTCGAAGATGAAAAGTACTCTCTGGCAAAATACTATTATGAGGAGGCAGAGGCCCTCTATGCGGCCTTGGAGAACGATGCGAAGGTATCCGAGATGGAACAGGCGATCGCCAGCTCCGAGACCGGGATGGAGGCCGCCCAGCTCTACGACAGCGGCAAGTCAAAGCTCAATGCGGGCAACAAGGAAGGCGCCCTGACCGACTTCACAGAATCAAGGGAGAAGTACCTGGAGATAGGGAACGCCTCCAAGGTTTCGGAACTGGACACCCTTATAGAGAACTGCCAAGCGAACGGGAATGGGGATCAGCCAGAGAACGGGAACGGCGGCATTGGCGATAACATGCTGCTTATAGTCGGTCTTGGAGCCGTCATTGTCGTGGTGGTCATCGCCATTGTGATAAAATATAAATAGAAAATCCATTAATTGTGTTCCATGAAGAGAGCCCTTTGCCCCCTACTCATCATAGTTGTCATCGCTGTGTCCTCCATAGACATCGCCTCGGCCGATGATGAGACCTATGGCGACCCCACTGTCACTGTGGTGGTGCCCACCACCATAACGCCCAATATGGACATAGTCGTGAAGGTGACTATCAACAACACCACGGGCACCCGCATGTGGAGGACAAAGGTATACCTAGACACCGACAGCATTCCCAGCAGCATAAGACAATATCTCGTCTTCTACGACACCGTGGATTACCCCACACAGTACCTTGTCAGCCAGGGATTGAAGGACGCCATTGAACCAGATAACGAGGTAAACGTCAACTTCAGGATAAAGGCCACCGGGGACATCCCCGCGGTGACCATACCCATATACGTGGTCCTAGAGTCGGAGATAGGCATTTGCGAGGATGGGTGTGTCCCCTACAGAAGGGCCCTGCAGTACGACATAGAGGTCCTAAGGGACGAACCCTACGTTTTTTTGGAGATCGACCTGGAGGAGGTAAGGCTCAATGTCGGAGAATGTTACATAGCAAAGGGAAACTTCAACGTGGGCTACACCCTCACGAACACGTCGCAGACCACCGCGTTCAACGTCGACCTTTCAGTGGGCGACACCCAGATACCCCTGTCCGCTACCATCACGCCCCAGATGCCGCTGACCAGCATCAAGCCTGACAATTCCAAGGAAGGCATAGTATACATGGCCACGGGGAACCTCTCGCCCGGGACATACACCATTTCGCTGAACCTAACATTCGAGGACTACTACGGCAAGGAGTTCCAGACATCGGAATCTTTCAACATCATAGTTGTCAGCGACGCCTATCAACTTTACGAACAGGGGGAGCTCTACCTGCTGTCCTGCAGCTATCAGAACGCAATATCCTCATTCGAGGAGGCAAAGGCCCTCTACGATGAGGTCGGCTACCAGGAACTTTCCAACAAATGCTACAATAAGATAGAACTTGTCAATGCCATCATTCTGTTCGAACAGGGACAGGACTATTATTTCTCAGGCGATCTCGAAAACGCCGTAGCGGCTTACGAGGCGGCGAAGACCCACTATGACAATGCGGACGACTGCACCGGCGTATCCTTGTGCCAGGATGCCATAAACGCCATCGGGCAGATGGACTCCACCTCGCCGGGCGACACCGAACAGACGGGCGGCGGCGGACTTACCATGTTGAACATGTCCCTGATCATCATAATAATCGTCCTTGTGGGCATGTTGGTGATTGTGCGCATGGGCAAGAGATGAAACATTTTCCGCAAACTCTGTTCATCCAGACCGGACGATAATTGCCAAGAGCGGCGGTAAGAATCGTCCACCGGACCTTTTTAATTTATTAAAAATATATAGAAGAGAAATGAATCCAGTGGTGGAATAGTACTGGATTCATTGTTGGAGCTATATTGTGAACTAATTAGTATTGCTCATCAATACTATATAAATGTTTCGGTAAAATTACATAGTTATGTTGCTTATTTAGTGAAATAATATGCCCGAAACCAAAAGAATTTATAAACGGCCTAGAAAATGATGATTGATATGCCCACCAATGTCACCATAGAATACCTCAAGGCAGAGGACGAGTACAGGGACGCTAAAGGCGACCCTGAACGCCTGCTGGCTCTGGAGAAGATGCTTTCCACAATCCCCAAGCACAAGGGCACGGAGAAGATGGTCCTCCAGATCAAGAGGAAGATAGCCAAGCTCAAGAAGGATATCGAGCAGAAGGAGGCCAAGAAGGGCGGTGGGAAGGGTTTCAACATCCGGAAGGAGGGCGCCGCGCAGATTGTGCTTGTCGGCCCGCCGAACGCCGGCAAGTCCAGCATACTCAAGTCTCTGACGAACGCGGACGTTGCCGTGGGGGCATATGCCTTCACCACCCTGGAGCTTACACCCGGGATGTTGCAGATAAATGACATACAGATCCAACTAGTCGAGGTGCCGGGCCTCATAGAGGGCGTTTCAGTGGGAAAGGGCATGGGGCTGCAGCTCCTCTCATCGGTAAGGAGCGCCGATGCGCTGGTACTTGTGATCGACGCCAGCAACGACCCTGTGGGACAGATGGAAGTAACGCTGAAGGAACTGGACTCCGGAGGTATAAAACTGAACAGGGCAAGGCCCGACATCGACATCAAGAAAAAGGTTGTGGGGGGCATTGAGATCGTCGGCAAGGAGCACATCAATGCAGATCTCAAGGACGTCAAGGAAATACTGATAGACTTCAGGGTTTCCTCGGGCCTGTTGGTCGTCAGGGAGGACGTCACCTTGGCCGACATCCAGGAAGCGCTCGAATATTCCACAGCGTACAAGAGGGGATTCGTGATACTCAACAAGTTCGATATGGCAGAGCCCTCGATCCTCTCCAAGATGAAAAAGAGATTTCCCAGATTCCCGTTCTATGCCGTGTCCACGTTGAACGGAAAGGGGCTCAGGGAGGTCGCCGAGAAGATATACGAGATAGCTGAGATAAAGAGGATATTCACAAAGAGCCCGGGCGAGGACCCTGCCTATCCCCCCGTTGCCATGAAAAGGGATGCAACGGTCATGGATGTTGCAAAGAAGGTCCACAAGACCATAGCCAGGAACTTCAAGTATGCCAGGGTCTGGGGAAGCTCGGTCAAGTTCGGCGGACAGAGGGTCGGAGAGGATCATGTGCCCGGCGATGGGGACACGGTGGAGATACACATCAAATAGATCAGTCCACGGGATATCTGCGCTTTACCGTCTTTCTCTCGCGCCATCCCAGAAGTATAGAGGTCCCCCATATCAGGACAAGTCCGGTGACTATCGCGAGCTTCCTAGGGAAAGGCATTTTGACTATTATCTCCCTTATTAGCTCTTTCACAGATGTGGTGTTTGAGACGCCGAAATAGTTCTCCCCGTCCTTGACGATGTATACATGGTCAAGCTGCACGACCATCTCGCTCGTTTGGCCAAGGTACTCGTTTAGGGACTTTGTAAGGATTGCCCTGTCCTCGCAGTCCCCCCTGCCGGCCATGATGGTCTCCGACGGTGTGGCCCAATACTCCAGATTGTAATAGAGGTCGTAGTCGCTGACCCAATGGATGTTCTCCGCGACCCAGTCCTCAGGTGTCTGTCCGGTCATCTTGAGGTTCTCGCCCACAAGGGCCACCGACAGGTCGTTGCCGTCCACAAGCGAATCCAGGCCATTGATCTCGTTGCCCAGCTGAACGACGCCCAGATAGACGTTCGGGTACAGGGTGAGTATGATGAGCGCACACGACAGGACGAGGGCGAGTATCTTTCTCATGGAACTAATAGCATGCGTCACCTTTTAGAGCTTTCTGTGGATTTTGACATGATTTTCCGAACGCCCGTTTCCAGGGCCTCATGCCCCTCGGCGCTGTCGCATACGTCCCCAACTGGACGTATGCAGGATGGGGCCTTGGACACATCGCCGATGAAGAGCTCCCACCATCCAACATCATGGAATCTGTCCAGTTTGAAACCAACGTTCCGGTAGGTGCCCACATGCCTGAACCCCATTGACTCATGGAATCTGATGCTGCCGGGATTGGGTATCGTGATGCATGCCAGGAGATTGCAGTACCCCTGCAACCTTAGGAACTCTATAAGGGATGTGTAAAGTCCGGAGGCTATCCCCATGCCCCGGTATCCCTCCTTGACGTATGCCGAAACCTCCCTGCTCCAACGGTAGGCCGCCCTGACCCTGTACATGCCGGCATATGCGTATCCCACTACGTCTTCATCAGTCTTGCATACGAGCCATGGGGCCTCCCCCTCGACATTTCCTATCCGTTCTGAGAACTCTTCCAGCGAAGGGATTTCCGTCTCGAATGTCACCGCGGTATTCTCTATGAAGGGCCTGTATATGTCAAGGATCTGAGATGCGTCCGCAGGCTCCGCCATCGATATCTCGAATATATCGTTCACAGTAGGAGTATATCATCCCATCATTAAATAGATTTCATGAAAAGGACGTTCGGTCCGCGTGAGAAATTATCTTGTTTTCGTCCGTCATTTCCACAATACATACTGAACCTCACCATGCGCCAGCCTATACACTTCCTTTCCAGGCCTCCCAGGCCGGAGAGCTTTCCTCATCAGCTGCGAGGAGACCCATGGAGTCGAATGGGTACTGGACGTCCTGGTCATATAGGAAGCTCCATATTATGAATCTTGGCGAAAGTTCGTCCGTGTGGTTTGTCAAGAACTCGACGAATTCCGCTTGCTCCTGCGACGAGCTCTCCCAACCTGCGGGTCCATTTCTGAACCATCCGCTCTCGACGATAGCCACATCCTTTTGGGTGTGAGATAAGATCTCTGAATAATAGTCATCAGGCAAATCTGAGGGATCTTTTTCCACCAGGCAAGGATAAGTGGTAAATGCGAGGATGTCAGCCTCTTCGAAATCATCTAAAAGAGTCCATTGTGTGTTACCATCGCCAGAATCCTCTCCGAAGAGCCCGCCCTGTAGGCCCTTCATGCTCTCCAGCTGGAATGTCGCCATCACAAGGCTTCCGGGGGAAACCTCCCTTATCATCTGAGCCGTCGTGTTGAAGAGATCGACATATTCTGAATACATCTGCGTGTCCCTCTCATAAAGGCTGTTCATCTCTACGCCAATAGATATGTAAGGTACCGTGCCACCCCTAACGAATTCAGCGATCGTGTTGGAATATTCGTCCAATTCTCCAGCCGAAATCGTGCCTCCGCTGTCAAACGGAGTTGAAACAAGTATTACAGGAGTAATCCCATAGGTCTCGGAGAGTGCGATGACGACATATGGAGCGGAATCGTCATCTTTTAGCACATTCCAATCACCCGCCCAGCTCACGTACCCCCCCGAAAGGGCAGCCTTCTGGAAGAAGTCCACAAATCCATCTTGATAGTTCATTGGGGAAAGGGCCAGTCCCTGGACGCCCTCAGATTGGTCTGGGGGCGATGTTGTTGTCACATCCTTCTCTTGCCCCCCACCAACACATCCGGAAAGCGTCAGCGCCATCGATACGATCAATGCCACTGCCATGAGCTTCCTCATGTTCATAACTATGGATTTAAAAGAATAATAACGTATCGAAACCAATGCTGGGATGCCAATTCCAAGATGAGCAAGCCTGAGCGTTTATGCCACATATTTTTGACGAAATGGCCAACATCGAAAACCAAATAGAAAATTATAAATGATAATCCTGCCTCCTAGATGTATGGAACAGGACATCAAGAGAATCCTGGAAATGCTTGAGGATATCAAGAGAGACATCGACTACATCAAGCGGAAAATGGAGAGCAAGGATGATTCCGGGGAGCATGCTGCGGCCAAGAGGATATCTACAGGCCCCGACGTCTCAATCCAATATTCAAAGATCAACGAGAAGTCCAAATGGGATATTGACTCGATAGATGGCCTGATAGAGTGATAATATGGACCCGAGGATAGCCGACACGAACGCCAGGTACCATGGGCTCCCCCCAAGGCTTTTGATGGAGAACGCAGGCAGGGGCATGGCGGACTATATAAAAGAGAACTACAGCCCCGGGAACGTGTGCATAATCTGCGGCACCGGCAACAAGGGGGGCGACGGATTCGTCATTGCCAGGCATCTCGAGGGCCATTGCAATGTGGATGTGATCATTCCGCACGGACCGTCAAGGATAAGGACGCCTGAGTCCAGGGAAAACTTCAAGGTGCTCTCAAGGTGCCGTGTCAGGGTCATGGAGTCTTTCAATCCCCCCGAGGAGTGGAACTACGACCTTATAGTCGACGCGATGCTGGGCACTGGCGTCAGGGGCGAGGTCAAGGAACCATACCTGTCCTACATCAGAAAGATAAACGAGCTTGATATCCCCAAGGTATCCGTGGACCTGCCATCGGGCCAGGGATCCTCAACGCCAGTAGACTCCGACAAGGTGGTATCGTTCCACGTTCAAAAGCATGAGGGCGCCGTCACGCTGCCCATCGGCATACCGTATCCGATGGACCGTACCTGCGGGCCCGGCAACGTCAAGTTCATGGACAGGAGGCCTTCGTACGCCCATAAGGGTCATGGAGGGTCCGTGGCCGTGATCGGAGGTTCGGAGAGGTACCATGGAGCACCCATATACGCCTCCCGCGCGGCAGCGATCATCTGCGACCTTTCATACGTGGTCGCCCCGGAGACCGTTTCGGGGCCCATAAGATGTTTCGGCCCGGACATCATCGTGGAGGAGACCAATGGTGAGAATCTGGACGACTCCCTTCTGGACCTGAAGGTACTGGACGATGTGGACAGCATCCTTTGCGGGGTGGGTGCCGGAAAGGCTCCGAAGACCGCAAAGTCCCTGAGAAGGCTCTACGAGGAATGCAAGAAACCCCTCATAATCGATGCCGACGGACTGTTCCCCCTCAGGGAACACCTCGACCTTTTGCATGAAAACATCTGCATAACGCCCCATGCCAACGAGTTCGCCTCGCTTTTCGGTGAGCTCCCGGCGGCACATGCGGAAAGAAAGAAGACCGTCGAGGAAACGGCGAAGGAGTATGGCTGCATCATCCTGCTCAAGGGCGAAACGGACATAATTTCCTATAAGGGTGACACCTGGGAGAACAGGACGGGAAACGAGGGCATGACAACGGGGGGCACCGGCGACATACTGGCGGGGTGCACGGCGGCATTCGCAGCAAAGAACGGTTTGTTCGAATCGGCATTGGCCTCTGCGTTCGTGGTCGGCCTGGCCGGGGACATGGTCTATGCCAACAAGGACCTTTTCTATACGGCCTCGGACGTCCTTTCGATGCTGCCGGAAGCGTTGAGCTTCTGCAGCCGTTTTTAATCTATTGTCGTATTTGTTTCCTTTTTAAAATAAGGTAAACCAAAAACAATTTATAGCAACTAGATTACATCGCTCACAAGGAGGACTTTTATGGGATTTGGAAGCGGATTCGGTAAGGTGATACTTTTCAATGAGCATTTCGTTGTTCATGGCGTGCCCGCCATAGTATCAGCTATCAGCATGAAGACCACGGCCACGGCGGAAAGGACCGGTGGCGAGTTCGAGTTCTATGATGACAGGATGGCCACACCAGGCTACAAGGACGATAAGATGGAACATCAGAGGGACTCCCTCAAGTACATCTTCGATGCCATGGGGCTTGACCAGGACGGTGTCAGGATCGGGCTTGCCGGAGACCTCTACGCCGCAAGCGGCGTGGGAGCCAGCGCGGCATCCTGTGCGGCCATTGCCAGGGCGCTCTCGGATGAGTTCGATCTCGACTTCAGCGACGAGAATATAAATCGTGTCGCCTATGAGGGAGAGAGGGGATACCACGGCAGCCCGTCCGGCATCGACAACACAGCGGCCACCTTCGGTGGACTGATATGGTTCCAGAAGGGGAGTCCCAACATCATGGAAAGGATGAACCTGAAAAGGCCAGTGAACATCGTCATGGGAAACACCGGCGTGGTTGCCAACACAAAGGCGGCAGTTGCCGGCGTGCAGGAAAGAAAGGAGTCATTTCCTGAGAAGTACGGCAAGATCTTCAGGTCGGCCGAAGAACTGGCGATCAGGGGCAGGGAAGCGATAAAGACCTTCGACCTTGATGCGCTTGGCGGACTGATGAACGAGAATCACAGGTTGTTGCAGGAGATAGAGGTCTCGAACGGGGACCTGGACATGCTGGTAGACCTGGCGAGGGACGAGGGCGCGATAGGCGCAAAGATGACGGGAGGGGGACTCGGAGGGTACATGGTCGCCCTCACTCCAGAGGACGAGGTCCAGGAGAACGTCGCCTCCGCCATCGAGAAGAAGGGATTCAAGGTCCTCAGGACAAAGATAGGTGTTTAGGAGGCATGATATGGAACTTAGGAAATTCCTCTCCAGGATGGAATCGGACGGGGAGCTCCTCAGGGTCACCAAGGAGGTCGACCCTGAATACGAGATAGCAAACATCATGTACTCCCTGAACGAGAGGCCTGTGATATTCGAAAATGTAAAAGGATATGATTACCCTGTTTTCGGAGGCATAACGTCCACAAGGGACCTCATCGCGAAGGGATTGGGGACCACAAAGGAAAGCACCCTCCTAAAACTCGTTGAGGCGCTTAGGGAGCCCAAGGAGCCCCGTATCATCCGGGACGCGCCGTGCCAAGAGGTGATCGATAGGCATCCCGACCTTGACACGCTTCCGATACTTCACCACCTTCCCGGGGACGGGGGGAGGTACGGGACCGCCACCATAGCGATAATAAAGGACCCCGAGACAGGCAGGAACGCATGCTACCACAGGCTGATGCAAATTGGGAAGGACAGGTTCACCGCCAGGGTGATACCCAACAGACAGACGAGGACCACATACGACAAGACCGACGAGGACCTCGAGATGGCAGTGTGCATCGGGAACTCGGTGGCCGTCATGGTCGCCGCATCCCTTGGACCGCCTCCCGGGGTGGACGAGCTATCAATAGCCAACGCCCTGGACAGGACGGACCTCGTGAAGTGCGTGACAAAGGACCTGGAAGTGCCGGCCCAGGCAGAGATAGTGCTTGAGGGAAGGCTGACCAAGGATGTGGACAGGGAGGGTCCCTTCGTGGACCTCACGGAGACAAGGGACTTCGAAAGGCGGGAACCCGTCTTCGTGGTGGACTGCATCACCCACAGGAAGGACGCCATGTACCAGGCCCTCATACCCGGAAGGATGGAGCACAAAATCCTGATGGGAATGCCCAAGGAACCGACGATATACGACGAGGTCAGCAAGGTGTGCGACTGCAAGAACGTCCTCATGACGATGGGGGGCGGATGCTGGCTACACGGCGTGGTCCAGATCGGCAAGAAGGGACCAGACGACGGGAAGAAGGCGATAGAGGCCGCCTTCAGGGGGCACAGGAGCATGAAGAGCGTCACCATCGTGGAAGGGGACGTGGACATATACGACCCCAGGTCTGTGGAGTGGGCGGTCGCGACGAGATTCCAGGCCGACAAGGACCTTGTGGTGCTCGAGAAACAGCCGGGATCGTCCCTTGACCCGAGCGGTGACCACTCGGGAAAGAAGACGCTGACCGCCAAGACGGGTTTCGACGCCACGAAACCGTTCGACGTCGATCCGGGCAAGTACGAGGTCGTGAAATACGAGAAGGTGGACCCTAACAAGTACATCTAAGAAAGCTTTTATATAAAATCAAGGTTAATTGAGATTGATGGCCACTGGCCGTCGATCTATCTTCTTAGAGGAGATGATATGAGGATAATTATTGGTATTACCGGCGCCTCCGGCTTCTGCTTGGCCTCGGGCTTGATAAGGGAGCTCAAGGAACAAGGTGTTGAGATACACCTTGTCGTGTCCGACGCAGCAAAGAAGGTGGGCAAGATCGAGGGATGTGACATCGACGCCACCATGGCCATGGCGGACAGGACCTATTCCAACGACGAGCTGGAAGCGACGATATCGTCCTCAACATACAGGCTGGATGGCATGGTGATAGTACCATGTTCGCTCAAGACCCTCTCATCCGTGGCGAACGGACACTCTAACAACTTGATATCAAGAGCGGCCGAGAACATGATAAGGATGGGACGCAGGCTCGTGATCATGCCAAGGGAGACGCCCTTCTCGCCCCAGGCCCTTGAGAACATGCACAAGTTATCCACCTACGGCGTGATCGTGATGCCGCCGGTGATAGCGTATTATACAATGCCAAAGGACATGGATGACATCAATGCCTTCTTCATCGGGAAGGTGCTCGACGTGTTCGGAATGGAGCACGACCTGCCCCGATGGAAGGGAGTGTAGAGCTGGTGGAAGAATGCAACTGACAAAAGAGGAACAATCAATCTATGACGGAGAGCGGGGCGAGGTGGCCCAAAAGGCCATGGAGATACTGGCCGCCCTGGGAAAGATATACGATGCGGAGAGACTGGTGCCTGTCAAGAGCGTGCAGATAGCGGGCGTCAGCTTCAAGAATCTCGGTGATGCGGGAACGGAGTTCCTTGAGTGGTGGGTGGACCACGGCGCCAAGGTGAACGCCTACTCAACCCTAAATCCCGCAGGGATAGACCTTTCAAGATGGAAGGAGCTCGGTTTCCTAGAGGACTTCTCAAAGAGCCAGCAGTATATCGTGGACCTTTACGAGAAGATGGGAATAATCCCTACATGCACCTGTAC
>Ga0116164_10000997_pt1 | contig 22206 bp, 18 predicted proteins | sample AD_UKC109_MetaG_FD_89888 | JGI IMG/M metagenome (GOLD analysis project Ga0116164, IMG submission 89888) | Active sludge microbial communities of municipal wastewater-treating anaerobic digesters from Hong Kong - AD_UKC109_MetaG | ecosystem: Engineered > Bioreactor > Anaerobic > Digestate... | reverse complement strand
TTCTTCCGAGCCATAGAAATTTCCATGACAAGAGATCCCCCGTTTCGTAAAAATTAAGAACTATCCCAGGGCCACGTCGAGAATCATCATGAGGGTAAAACCGAAAAGGGCCCCGATGGTAGCCGCATCGTCGTGGCGCTCCACCTTCCCTTCGGGAATCAGCTCCTCCACCACCACGTAGATCATGGCTCCCGCCGCAAAAGCCAGGGCGTAGGGAAGCAGAGGCCGCATGACAAGCACCGCCCAGGCTCCAAGAACCCCCGCCATGGGCTCCACCAATCCGGAAAACTGGCCGTAGAGAAAAGCCTTTTTTCGCGACATTCCCTCCCGGCGAAGAGGCAGAGAGACCGCCAATCCTTCGGGGAAATTCTGGATTCCCATACCCAGGGCAAGTACCAGAGCTCCCGCAAGAGTAGTCGATGGGAGCCCCGCCGCCACGGCGCCGAAAGCCACTCCCACCGCCAACCCTTCGGGGATATTGTGCAGGGTAATGGCAAGAACGAGAAGAACGCTGCGCTGCCACCCCGTTTTGATTCCCTCCGCATCCTCCCGTTTCATTCCCGGATGAAGATGGGGCAACGTTTTATCCACTATCCAGAGAAAAATTCCTCCTGCCACAAAACCCAGAGCCGGAGCAACCCAGGGAATCATACCCATCTCTTCGGCCATATCGATGGAGGGAGATAGCAACGACCAAAAACTGGCGGCAATCATCACGCCCGAGGCAAAACCGAGCATGCCGTTGAAAAGACTCTTCTTTATGGTGGTAAAAAAGAATACCCCCGCCGCACCGAGGGCAGTCATGCCCCAGGTAAAGAGGGTTCCCAAAAGGGCCTGAATTACGGGATGAAGCTGGGAAAACCACTCCATTTCACTCTCTCCTCTCTCAATATGCGTTTCCCCCACCAGTGGGTTGTTCCACGTTATAGTATGCCCCTGGATGGGAGCCTCCGCTTGTGTGTCCCCTCGGCTCCCGAGTGGTCGAACCGCTCCCTTGCTTTGCTGCTCCGGCTCCAAGAGTTCACCCAAAGCCACAATATAAGCAGGAATGATGCACTAGAGCAGGAAAGGCTCTTGCCGGAAATTTCTTCCGGGCAACGTAAGGTTTTTTGCGTAACAAAAACCAAGAATTTTTTTGAGATTTTCATTATACCGGGAATCCTTGAGATGGAACAAGTTCCGCCACAAACTTTTTCCAGAGAGGCGTGATTCTTTGGAAGGGATAGTTGAGACGACACAAAAAAGCATTTTTTTTCAAAATATTGCGAAATAAAATTTTTTTCGTTTTTTCTTAGTTTTTCTCTTTTCTTCTACTAACGAAGCTCCGAAAAATAATTATAATGAGGCAATTTACAACAGGAAAACGCCTTCTTTTTCGAGCTTTTGGAAGAGAAGAGCAAAGTCAAACCGTCAAAAAAGGGGGAATATTCACAAGGTTTAAAAAAGAAAAAATCCGTCTTTTGTTTACAAATCCAGGAAATACAAAAGGAGCGATCCATAGTGCGTACAATGCAGCTGCGGGTAGCACACAAAATTTCTCTTGCCATGATTCCTCTTTTCATCTTTCTTATCTTGGCGATAACGCTTCCCATCTGGCATCTTTTCACGAAATCCGTCAATTCCACCGCGGAGGAACAGGCCTTTTCGGGAGCCCGAGGGCTTCTCGCCTCCATGAACAACGAGGTCTCCCAGGCGAAAAACGCCGCCTTGGCTCTTTCCTTCCGCTCGGATCTCGCCGAGGCTATCCGGGAGGAAGATCGTGAAAAAATGCAACGTCTTCTTTCGCCTCTTCTCGAAGAAATGCGAATGGACTTTGCCACCGTCACCAACCCCAAAGGGGTGGTGCTTTTTCGAAGCCATAATCCGGAGAAGTTCGGAGATTCTGTGGCAGCCCAGGCCAATGTAGCTTCTGCCATGAAAGGAAAAGCCCTGGCGGCGGTAGAACAAGGCACTGCAATACCCCTATCCGCCAGGGCCGGAGCCCCGGTATATCTCGAGGGCAAAATGGTGGGGGTGATTTCCACGGGTATCCGTCTGGACACTCCAGCCTTCGTGGATGCCATGAAAGACCGCTTCGGTACGGATTTTACGATTTTCCTCGGCAACCTCCGGCTCATGACCACCATCAAGAAAAACGGAGAGCGCGCAGTGGGCACCACCCTGGATCCCGCAGTAGCGGGAGAGGTGCTTACCCGGGGACGCACCTTCACGGGGGCTGCGGACATTCTCGGGATACCCTACATTACCGCCTATATTCCTCTGAAGGGCCCCGAGGGAGAGGTTATCGGCATCTCCTTCGCGGGGAAATCCGTGGCAAATCTGAAAAAGACATCCCGGCACGTTTTTTTCATCACCCTGGGAGTGGGAACGGGAGTTCTCCTTCTGGCAACGCTCCTGATGATCTTCCTGGTACAGCGCATTCTCCAACCTCTGAAAAGAATGAATTTCCTGGTGGAACGTCTGGCAAAGGGGGATCTCACCATCCGTTCCGAGGTACACCGCAAGGATGAGTTCGGCAACCTCGCGGCGAATCTGGATAACACCGTTCAGGAGCTTCGGGATCTTTTCGGAGGCATATCGACATCCTTCGGAAACCTTACATCCCTGGCATCCAATTTACGGGAAAGCTCTCAAAACTCCGAAAGATCTCTGGAAGAAGCCAGCACCCTCGCTCGGGAAGTGGAACAGGCTTCGGGAGAAAACAGCACCTCCCTGGAACAGGTTCGGGGGGGCATCGAGGAGATCGCCGCCAGCGCCTCCACCGTGGCCAGTGCCGCCTCGGAAGGGGCCGAAGCGGCTTCGATGATGGGACAGACTGCGGAAGATGCGGTAGGCGAGGTGCGCCAGGTAATTCAGGAGATTCGGGAGATCACGGATTCCTCCCGCGTTACCGGGGAGAGCATGAACGTCCTGGGATCCTCGGTGGAACAGATTACCTCCTTCGTCTCTACTATCACTTCCATTGCGGACCAGACAAATCTTCTTGCCCTCAATGCAGCCATCGAAGCCGCCCGGGCGGGCGATGCGGGCCGTGGCTTCGCGGTGGTGGCGGAGGAGGTCCGGAAGCTGGCGGAGGAAAGCAACCGGGCGGCCCACCAGGTAAGCAGCCTTATCGAAGAGCTGAAGACTCATGCCAAAGAATCCATAATTTCCACGGAAAAATCCACCGAAGCCTTGGAAAAGACTTCCGAAAGGGCTCTGACTGCCCAGAACATGCTGGATCAGGCCCTGGAATCCGTTATGACCGTAAACCAGGCCATGCAGAACGTGGCGGCGGGAGCCCAGGAACAGGCGGCCTCGAGCCAGGAGATCGACGAATCCGTGGAAAAACTTTCCCGGGCTACCCTCGAAGTGAGTGAAAAGATGCAGCGTATCGCGGAGGTGGTTCAAAGGAACGCCGCCACCTCGAAGGAGCTCTCCGCGGAAGGAGATGCCCTCGGGGAAAGCACGGAGGATCTGCAAAAAATGCTGGCACATTTCGTGCTGGAGGAAAGTTCTTCGAGAAAAGCCCTTCAGGGCTAAAAAGGCAAAAAACTATCCACAGATTGCACAGATTACACAGATAAAAAAACATATAATCTGTATGGTCTGCGTAATCTGTGGATTTTTCTCCGGGGGAAAAGGATTTGCCGAAAGATGCAAAAACCCAAAACACTACCCGCAAATAACACGGGTTACGCAGATGAAAAAAATATAACCTGTGTAATCTGCGTAATCTGTGGATTTTTTGGAGTCTTCGGTTTCGCCGTTTTTCCGGCTAAAGATATTCCCGTATCTCCTCCCAGGCTTTTCCGGCGGCGCCATCCAGGGATTCCACATAGGCTATTCCTTTACGGGCCTCTTCCCGGCGGGAAGGGTTCTCCAAACAGGCAAGCCAATCCTCCAGCAGATCCTCGCAAGAAGAGATTTCCCGGCTGCACCCCAGTTTTTCGAGATCCCCCGCGATGCGGGCAAAATCCTCCATGTGAGGGCCATGCTGCACGGGAATACCCCAGGCGGCGGGCTCCATGAGATTCTGCCCTCCCCGGGGAACCAGGCTTCCTCCCACGAAAGCCCCTCGAACCTGCGAATAGAGATGAAAAAGCACTCCGATGCGATCCACCACGAGAATTTCCCAAGGCTCTTCTCCGGCACATTCCGTGAGCAGCCGCACTGAGGAAGAGATTTTCCGGGCCTCCCGAAACACCTCGGGAGCCCGTTCCGGATGCCGGGGTACGAGAATGAGCCGGGAACGGTATCCCCTGCGGCGAAGTTCTTCATAAGCCCGAAGGAGTACCGCCTCCTCTCCCGGATGGGTACTTCCTCCGAGAAAGATCGGAGGCCCCTCGGGAAAAGGCGGAAGATCCTCCGGTTTCTGGCGTTTTCGCTGCAGCACCGCCCCCGCCTTGTTTTCTCCGGTAATCCGGATTCTATGAGGCTCCACTCCCAGCAAGAGAGCCCGGGAGCGTTCTTCTTCGCTCCGCAAAAAAAGTTTTTCGAAGCGGTTCAAAGCCTGGCAATAAAATTTTTTCCATCGTTTTCCCCGGGCCAAAGTACGGTCGGAAAAACGCCCGTTCACGAGAAAGGCGGGGATATTCCGGCGGGAAAGCTCCTCCAGAAGCGAGGGCCATACCTCGGTCTCCAGGGTAATGTACATCCTGGGGCCGAGCGTGCTCAAAGCCTTCCGGACAATACGGGGAACATCCCAGGGATAGTAGAAAAAACGATCCACTTTCGAGCCAAGGAGCATCTCTCCCATGCGGCGTCCCGTGGGGGTGATGGTGGAAAAAAGAAGGGGCCCCGGGAGCTCCTCCCTGTGCATGGCCTCCACCAGGGGAGCTGCGGATTGCACTTCTCCCACGGAAACTCCGTGTATCCAGAGAGGTTTTTGCGATCCCAAAGCTTTCAGCTCATCGCCGTATAGACCCCGACGCTCGTCAAATCCAAGGGCATATTTCTTGCGAAGCCAGGGATAGAGCAGCGCATATCCTCCGGTGATGCCCCAGGCGTACAATCCCTTTGCAATCATGAAAAATCAGGCCACTCCCGCTTTGAGAAGGTCGTGAAGGTGTACCATTCCCACGGGCCTGGCACCCTCCGCCACCACCAGTACCGAGACCTCGTGCTGTTCCATGAGAAGCACCGCCTCCGCCGCAAGCTTGTCCGGAGCGATCACCCGGGGCGAGAGGGTCATGACGGTTTCCACGGAAAGCTCGAAGGCCTCGGCTCCCCGATCCTCCACGAGGCGGCGCAGATCCCCGTCGGTAAAGATTCCCCGGAGTTCTCCCGAGCCGTTCACCACCAGAGTGGCACCGTACCCCTTGCTGGTGATGGAAAAAAGGGCTTCCTTGACGCTGGCCCCTTCCCGTACCAGAGGAAGCCGGTCCGCACCTCCCATAACATCCCGCACACGCAGGAGCAACCGCCTTCCCAGGCTTCCTCCGGGATGAAAGAGTGCGAAATCCTCCCGCCGGAGCCCCCGCATCTCCGTCACCATTCCCGCCAGGGCATCCCCCAGGGCAAGCTGCAACGTGGTGCTGCTGGTGGGAGCCAATCCCAAGGGGTCCGCCTCCCGCTCCACCCTGCTGCAGAGAACCAGATCCGCTTCCCGGGCGAGCCGGGAGGCAGGATTTCCCGTCATGGCGATCACCGTGGCTCCGAGACGGCGGAAGTAGGGAAGCAGCTCCAGCACTTCCCGGGTTTCCCCGCTGTTGCTCAAGAAGAGCCCCACGTCCTCCCGGCAGACCATGCCGAGATCCCCGTGAGCTCCTTCGGAAGCATGAAGGAAAAAGGCAGGAGTTCCCAGGGAGGCGAAGGTGGCCGCAATTTTCCGGCCGATAAGGCCTGATTTTCCCAAACCCGCCACCACGAGACGCCCCTTGCAGTATTGGATGCTTTTCGCAGCCTCCACCATGACGAAATCCATGCTATCCGCATTTTCCAGAAGAACCTCCGCTTCGGATCGAAGCACCTTGCGGCCCACTTCGAGAAGCTCCTCGGGAGTAACCTCTTTTCCTTCCCTTTCGTGGGGCAATCTGTCCATTATCGGGGCTCCTCGAAAAAATCGAGAGAAGCGAATCCCCGGTTCCAGGCCAGGGTATGCACCTCCAGGATATCCTCCAGAAAAGGCCGAAAATGTTTCAGGGGGATCATGTTGGGGCCGTCGCTCAAAGCCTTTTCGGGATCCGGATGCACCTCCGCAAAGAGGGCATCCATGCCTACGGAAGCCGCCGCCCGGGCCAGCACGGGAACGAAACGCCGGTCCCCTCCGCTGGAATTCCCCTTGCCTCCGGGCATCTGCACGCTATGGGTGGCGTCGAAAACCACGGGACATCCCAGAGAACGCATGAGAGGCAAGCTGCGGAAATCCACCACCAGCTGGCCATAGCCGAAGCTGGTTCCCCGCTCGCAGAGCATAACCTGAGAGGCTCCGGAATCCCTGAGCTTCTGCACTACCGGAGCCATGTTGCGGGGATCCAGGAATTGGGCCTTCTTCACGTTTACCGGCCTGCCGGTTCGGGCTGCCGCCACGAGGAGATCCGTCTGACGACAGAGAAAGGCGGGAATCTGAAGAATGGACGCCACTTCCGCCGCGACTTCCGCCTGCCAGGGCTCGTGAATATCCGTGATAATCGGGGCTTTCAGGGTATCCCGAATGCGGGAAAGCCACCGCAATCCCTCTTCCAACCCCGGCCCTCGGTAGCTCGAAAGGGAGGTTCGATTAGCCTTATCGAAGGAGGCTTTGAAAACGTACTGCACTCCCAGGGAGGCGCAGATTTTCTGAAGCTCCTCCGCGATTTCCAGAGCCCCCTCCAGGCTTTCGAGAACGCAAGGCCCGGCGAAAAGAGTGAGCTTGCCGGTACCTATGACGATGTTGTCATCCTGCAATGTCACGGGATGTATGGAATTCATGAATCTCTTCCTTCCTCAATTTTCTGTATTTCCAGGAAGCCGGAATATTCTTCCGGTTCCTTTTCAAATCCGGCTTTCGGAATTCTCAGCTTTCTCTTTCCCGAAGATAGGCCTCGCAAAGCTCCACGTCTTCGGGAGTATCGATCTCCAAAGTATCCCGTTCCACCGCAACGCAGCCGATGGGATAGCCCCTTTCGAGAATACGAAGCATTTCCAGGCTCTCCACGCGTTCCAGCGGTGTGGGCTCCCAGGAGGCGAAATGAAGCAGAAACTCCCGCCGATAGGCATAGGGACCGATGTGTTTGTACCAGACCGCTTCCCGGGGATTCCGGGGATAGGGAATGGGAGAACGGCTGAAGTAGAGCGCCCGCATGCGGGCATCGAAAACCATTTTGACGATGTTCGGATCCTCCACTTCCCGGGGATTCTCTATTTTTTTCGCCAGAAGCGCCAGGGAAAGGGAGGGATCCTCCTGGAGCTTGGCCACCAGGGGATCGATCATATCGGGCCCCACGAAGGGATCGTCCACCTGCACGTTGAGTACCACCGAGGCATCGGAAATTTCCCGGGCCACCCAGGCGACCCGATCGCCTCCGCTCGCCAGATCCTCGGGGGTCATCATGACCTCGCCTCCCGCTTCACGCACCACCCCCCGAATTATGTCATGATCCGTGGCCACCACGATACGATCCACCCGGCATTTCCGAAGTCCCTCGAGAACCCGGAGAACCAGAGGAACGCCTCCCAGGGGAACCAGGGGCTTTCCCGGAAGGCGCGTACTGGCATAACGGGCGGGAATCACCGCAAGAATGGACATCGTTCTTTCTCCTCCTCTTTTTCCTCCGGCAACACAGAGGATTCGCAATAAGCGGAAAACCGCGTGTAGACATGGCACCGGTTGCTCCAGCCCAAGCAGGCGTCGAGAGTTTTCACGATGCGCTCCAAGCTTCCCGAAGGCCCCATGGCCTCCCGTCCCGCCCGGCTCATCCGATCCAGGGCTTCGGGATTTTCCAGAAGTTCAAGAGCCTTTTCCGCAAGGCTTCGGGGGTCCGGAGAAACCAGGATCTCCGCTTCTCCGAGAAGCTTTTTCTGCACCAGCTTGCCCTTTTCCCGAACCGAGAGTACCGGAATACCCAATCCCGCACATACCTGGTTGGCGGTCCCTCCGAGGCCGAGAAGGAGATCCGCTCCAGAAGCTCCTTCCGCCACGGGCCCCCGATAGAGGAAAATCTGGCATCCCCGGAAATGCCTCCAAAGAGAGTCCTTTTGCTCCCACCCCTCCTCCCGGGCAATCCGAAAAAGCCTGGACTCCTCCAGGGTGGGGGCCACTACGAGGCGATAGGCCATATCCGGCTTTTCCCCGTACAAGAGCAGAAGGGTTCTCAAAAGAAGCCGAAGATCCTCGTACGCCCTCTCCCGGCTTCCCGGAAGAAGAAGTATTTTTTTCCCCTCTTCCGTATTCCAGGGGAGAGAGAGTTCCCGGCCTTTCGGGGGAACAATATCCATAAGAGGATTCCCCTCGAAGGTTGCGGGGACTCCCGAAGATGCCAACTCCCGGGCGGTCTCTTCATCCCGGGTCCATACGAGGCGGCAGAAATGCCGTAAAAGAAAGCGCTCCACCCGCCAGTGCCCTCCCAGGCGGACGCTCTTGGCCGTAGCCAGAAGCACCGGTATCTGCCCCTGCCCTCCCAGGGTATGGAGAAGCAGATAGACGTCCCCCACGCAAAGTACCGTGCGGAGATTCCCCCTTAAAGGCTTCCAGAAACCGAACTGACTCCGGATATTTCCCAGGAGCCCCGCCCGAATCTCCCGAAGCAGAATGCGGAGGCTGTATTTGACGATACCCCCGCTGGCACTTTCCGCCGGAGGGGAGTATACCCGAATCCCCTGGCTCTCATAGGAGGCCCCTCTTCCCACCAAAGCGAAGGCTCCCACTTCCGCCGCAGGGAAACGCTCCTTCAGAACCTTCGCAAGGGCGGCACCCACCGCATCCTCTCCGTATCCGTTGGAAGCCACCACTATCCGGGGACGGAGCATGCGCCCCAAAAGCTCCCAGAAGCGCTCCTCCTCCTCCACCCGGGTACAGACCCGGGGAACGTAGAGAGGCATTTCAAAGCTTTCTTCCCGAGGAAGATTCCAGATATCCTTTTCCGTACAGATGAGCCCCGCCACGCCGAGAGCTTTTCCACGATTTTCCAGAAAAGCGAGATCCCCCGGAGAAAAGCGGTGGTGATCCCGAAAGGAAATCTCTTCTCGGATGGAAAGCCCCTGGTCCTCCAAAAGCCTCCGGAAACTTCGGGGATTGCCGATGGCGGAAAAAGCGAGAAATCCTTTTTCCGAAGCTTCCGGAAAGAAATCCACCGGAACAAGCTGCCCCCCTTCAAAACGATACCACTGGGAGAGAGCCAATCGGGAGAGAAAAATTTTTTCCTCCGGAAGATATTGGGCGATCCTTTTTTTCAGAAGATCCACCGCCTCCGGAGAAACCTGATTATACTTGGTGATAACCGCCACGTGAGCCCGGGTTATTCCCCGGAGCCCTTCCCGGAGAAGGCCTCCGGGAAAATGCTTTTCGTTGCCGAAGGGGCAGGTGGCGTCGATGAGCAGAACGTCCACATCCCGTCCCATGCGGCGGTGCTGAAAGGCATCGTCCGCCACCACCACGGAACACCCTTCCCGGGCAAGAGCTCCCACGCCCTCACAGCGGTTCGGCGAAAGAGCCACGGGAACTTCCGGCAGAGAGGAGGAGAGGAGAAGGGGCTCGTCCCCCACGACTTCCCGCTCGCCCTCGCCGTTTCGAAGTACCCGGGTATTGCGAACCGCTCCTCCGTACCCCCGGCTGACAATACCCGGAGAAAGATCCGCCTCCAGGAACTTCCGGGCCAGCATGGCCACGAAGGGGGTTTTGTTGGTCCCTCCCAGGGAGAGATTTCCCACGCTGATCACCGGAAGAGGAGGCTCCCGGGTGCCTCCCAATCCCCGATCGTAAAGAAAATTACGCCCCCGGGAATAGAGGCTTCCTATGCCTCCCAGAGGAGCGAGAATGCTCCAGAATGACCGGGGAGCGTTGCCCCGGATATATTCGAGATAGCTGAAAAACAAGCGGTTACGCATGAGATTTCCCGAACTGCAAGGTGTAGAGATGCGCGTAAACTCCGTTTTCCCTGGTAAGAAGCTCCTCGTGAGTTCCCTCTTCCGTAATGACTCCATGAGAAAGCACGAGGATGCGATCCGCCTTGCGCACCGTGGAAAGACGGTGGGCGATGACAAAGGAGGTACGCCCTCGCATGGCCTTCTGCATAGCCTCCTGGACGTGCTGTTCCACCTCCGCATCCAGAGAGGAGGTAGCCTCGTCGAGAATGAGAATCCGGGGATTCCGGATAATGGCCCGGGCGATGGCAACCCTCTGCCGCTGCCCTCCGCTGAGAGTGACCCCCCGTTCTCCCACGGGAGTATCGTATCCCCGGGGGAGAGAAGCTATGAATTTGTCAATTCCCGCAAGCTCCGCGGCTTTTCGGATATCCTCGTCGGTGGCCCGGGAATATCCGTAGGCGATATTGCTCCCGATAGATCCCCGAAGCAGCACCGGATCCTGGGGAACGATACCGATCTGTCTTCGCAGAGAGGGAAGGTGAAGGGTTCGGAGATCCATGCCATCCACGAGAACCCGGCCTCTTTCGGGATCGTAAAAACGGGGAATGAGATCCACCAGGGTGGACTTTCCCGCTCCGGTATTGCCCACGATGGCCACGGTCTCTCCGGGATTCACGGTGCAGGAAATTCCCCGAAGCACCTCGAGACCTTTTTCGTAAGAAAAATGGACCTCCTCGAAAATCACCTCTCCCCGAAGATTTTCGGGATAGACCGGAGAGGGAGGAGATTCAATGGAAAGAGGCGTATCCAGGAGCGAGAAAATCCGGTCCGCCGATGCCAACCCCTGCTGTATACGGCTGATGGCCCGGCTGCAAACCCGGATGGGCTGCACGAGAAAACCGAGATACCCTAGAAAGGCGATAAGTTCCCCCGGTGTGAGCTCTCCCGTGACTACCTTACGCCCTCCTATCCAGAGAATGAATGCCAGAGCTCCCACGAGAATGACCTCCACCACGCCCTCGAGGGCGGAAAAGATCTGGGTTCCGTGCATGAGGGCCTTGAAGTTGAGGAAATTCTGTTCCCGAAAGCGCCGAAGCTCCTGATCCTCCGTGGCGAAGGAGTGCACGATGCGAATGGAGGAAAGGGCCTCCTGGGCTATTCCGGAAACCCGGGCGAGCTGTTCCTGGATGTGGTGCCCCACTCCCCGCATTTTTTTGGAGGTTTTATCGATCACCAAAGCCGCCAGAGGAAGAATGGCGAAGGCCACCAGGGTAAGTTTCCAGTTTATATAGAGCAGAAAGCACAGCATCCCTACGAAGGTAACCCCCTGCACCACGAGATCCACCACCACCGAGGTAACCACGTCCTGCAATACCGTCACATCGTTGGTAATCCGGGAAAGAAGCTCCCCCACCCGATTGCCCGAGATGAAGGAAAGGGGCATGTGCTGGATATGATCGTAGAGAAGCACCCGAAGATCCAGGATCACCCGCTGCCCCACCCAGGTCATGAGATAACGCTGACCGTAGGAGAAGAGGGCCTTTCCCACGTAGAGGAACACCAGCCCCACCGCAAGAAAGTTGAGCACTCCCAGGCGTCTGCCGATGAGGACGTCATCCACCACGTTCTTCATGAGCCAAGGGGGCACCACGCTGAAAAGGGCGGCTCCCACCATGCAGAGAAAGGCCCAGAAAGCCCTTTTACGATAGGGCACCGCATAAGCAAGCAACCGGAGATAAACTCCCGGCATGAGTCGTTTCATTCCATTCGCTCCTCAAGAATATTCATGAACCGTACCGCTGCGTTCCGATGATCCTCCGCAGTTCCACCCCGGGAGTGCACGGATAAACGCAGAGGAGAAGAAGAGGGAAGAGAAGAAAAGGAAGATGCCTCTTCATCATCTCCAGGTCTTTCGATGGTTTCTTCTCCGAGCCATGCCAAATCTTTCTGCATGATTTCCCGGCGTTCCGGAGAGAGCAAAAGCTCTGCCGCCTCCGAAGCCATCTCTTCCGGAGAGCAGGGGCCGATTCTTTCCGGAAGGATTTCTTTTCCGGCTATACGATTGGGCCAGGCGAGATAATCCCGGAGAGAGGACCGAAGACGCCGGATGCCAAATTGCCGGATACGGGAACGTACAAAAGGAATCCGATCCAATCCTCCCAAAATCCCCGGCAGGGGAACCAGGGAAAGGAACCGGTCCGGCACCGCCACAATTCCTGGAGTACGGGTATGCAGAAGCTCCAGGGTATTCGTGCCGGGCTGGGTAAGAGCCAGATCCGCCTTTTCCAGAACGCCTCCGGTATCGGTAGTTACCGTGCGGAAGCCCTCTTTTTCCCAGAGAGGAGGCTCTTCGGGATCGCTGAAGGGCGAGAGAAGAGCCACCATTTCCACCTCGGGAACCCTTTTCACGAGAGCTCCCCGGATTTCCCCGGCATAAGCCAGGGCAGCCTGCCGGATAGCCTTCCGGCTTCCTGGGAAAAAGGCCACCCGCCTTCCCTCGGGAGCCTTCCAGGAAAAAACGTGAGGATCCGCCTCCAGGGCACTGGCCACGAGATCTCCCGTTACCAGGGAGGATTCTCCCCGTTTCTCCAGGTTTTTCCGCATGGTTTCGAAGGCGGTACCCACAAGACAGCAGCTCCGAAGGCCCTTTTTCCAGCCGTAGGTATATGTGGCCAGAGGGCATCCGTACCTCCAGGCGAAATAACGGCCGAAAAGAAGATCCCCTCCCAGTTGTATTATCCCGGAATAGAATCCCTTTCTGGGCTGCCGGAAAAGAGTTTTTCCCGAAAGAGGGTAAACCTGTACCGGAAGATGCCGCTCCACCGCTTCCAGTTCTCTCCCGGAAGCGAACTGGCAGGGAAGAAGGCAAAGCTCCGGGAGATCCTTCCTCCGAAGAATCTCCTTCAAAAGAGGACGGGCCCATCCCCAGACCTCTCCGGGGCCGTTGGCGAGAACCAGATAACGTCTCATGCTACTCGAGGTACTCCAAGATCTTCTCAGCCCAAAGATCGAAAGCTCCGGGAGTTCCCAAACGTTTCCGGGCCTCCTCCATGCGCCGGTGAATTTTTTGCCGAAGCTCCCGAGAGCCTTCGTAGGCTTCCAGAAGAGCCACCGCCGAAGCTCCCCGGGCCTGGTGCTGCAGGAGTTCCGGATAGACGGGATAATCCGCCAGAAGATTCGGCACGGCTCCGTACTCCACTCCCATGAGTTGCAACTTCCGAAGAAGGGAGAGGATGCTCCAGTTCAGCCCGGACATGCGGTAGAGCACCACCATGTAACGATTGAGAAGAAGGGCTTCCGTAGCCACGGTACCGCAGGCGCCCATGAGCGCATCGGTACGCTTTATCAGCTCTCTTCCGGGTTCTTCGGTACGGTATTCCCCGGGAAAGGCTTCCACGAGAAGCTCTCTGGCCTTCTTCGAAAGTCCCGGGGCCACGGAGATCCAGGGGCGAACCCCTTTTTTCAGAAGCAGAGGAAAGGCTTCCTGAAGAACGGGAAGATTATGGCGCACCTCACTCTCCCGGCTTCCCGGAAGAAGGGCCAGGGAAGAGAATTTTTCCCCGGAAAAAGCTGCGGGGGGTTGCGAAAAAAAGTGCTCCTCCAGAAAGGGATGCCCGCAAAAAACGGAGGGTACCCCTTTCCGGAGGAGCAGCTCGTGCTCGAAGGGAAAGAGAGGGAAACAGCAATCGTAATATTTGCGGAGTTGCTTCACCCTTCCTCGGCGCCACGCCCATACCGCAGGAGGAGCTATGTTGAGCAGAGCTCCTCCGTACCCCTTGCGACGAAGTTTTTTCGCCAGGGGAAGGTGAAAATCCGGGCTATCCACCAGGAGTACCGCCTTGGGAGAGGTTTTCAAAATATGCTCCGTCATGGAGTGCAAAAGCTTGAAAAGCCGGGGAAGAGCTCTCGGAACATCCGAGAACCCCATAATGTGCAGTTCCTCGGAAGACCAGAGGGAACGAGCTCCCGCGGAAGCCGATGCTGGGCCGAGCATCCCCTCGGGGATCCCGGTATATCCCCGGGAAAAGAGAGCTTCCAGAAGGGCTTTTCCGTAGAAATCTCCCGAAATCTCCCCTACGCTCAGGAAGAGGGACAATGGCGCACTCCCACCACGGCGATACCCATATCCGCGGCAATTCCCTGTACATATTCGGGAGTGAGGATCACCGTTTTGTCCGCCTCCACCGCAAGACATTTCAATCCCGCCCGGGCCATGGTGACAAGGGTTTTGGTGCCCACCGTGGGAAGATCGTACCGCATATCCTGATCCGCCCGCATCATCTTCACCACCACTCCTCCCTTGCAAAGCCCTCCGGCCCGGAGAAGCGCCGCATCGGTACCTTCCATGGCCTCCACCGCCACGATGGAGCGATCGCAAACCACCACGGTCTGTCCGAAGGAAAGATGCAATACCTGGCGTGCAACGTCTCTTCCGTAGCGGAGATCGTCCCACTCCCGCTCCGAAGGCTCACGCCCCGCGATATGTCCTTCCGGAGCCAGAAGATCTTCGATGATATCCGCATACTGCACTACCCGGATTCCCGCCTTTTCGATATAGGAGACCACGCCTCCCAGAAGGGAGTGATCATCCCTCTCCCGGATGCTCTGGACAAGCTGACGCGCGGAATCGTCGAGAAGGGCGGGATGGTACATGAGAGTTTTGGGAACCCCCCCCGCAAGGATAAGCTCTTGCACTCCCCGCTGCAGGAGATCCTCCATCACCGCTTTCAGTTCCAGCCTCGGGAAATGGAGTAGCTCCAGGGCGAATTTGGAAAGTTCTCCCACCTCTTCCCGAAGAGCGTAAATCACAGGAGGATGCCCCCGGGCAGTCAACCGCCGGGCGATCTCCTGGGGAAGCAACCCCTCCCCCGCTACCACTGCACGCATAATTTCCATAGCTCCCTTTCCTCCCCGAAAACTCGCACCCCTAGTTTCTCCCTGCTTTTTCCGAACACACACCAAACCGAAAAACATTTTTCCCGCAAAAAACGATTTTTTCAAAAATTCCCGACGCATCGAAAGAAAGTGAATAAAGCCGATAAAAAGAGGATCTCCTATCGTCCCACCCTGTTCGCTCTGCCCGCGAGAACACCTCCAAGAAAGAGGAAAAGGCATACCGGCAACCAGGCCCCCACGAAGACAGGCACCTTTCCTCCCTGAGCAAGAGCCCGGAAGAAGGACATGACCACGTAGTAGCCGAAGGCCACGAGAACGCTCATTCCAAGGCCGATCCCCGCTCCTCCCCGATGATGCTGCACTCCGAGACAGGCTCCCACCAGGGCCAACACCACTGTAGCCCAGGGAAAGGCAAGGCGCATGTGCAGAGAGACCCAGAGAGGACGCACATCGCCTCCGTGGGCGGAAACCACGGAAATTTGCCGGAAGAGCTCGATGATTCCCATGGAATCGGGATCCCGATTGGACTGCTCCATCTGCAGAGGAGAAAGCTCCAGAGGAATTTTCTGGCTTTCGAAGGTCATGAGCAGAGAGACTCCTCCCCTGGAAGTAACCTCGTAGATTTTACCATCCTCCAGAGTCCATATGCCCTTATCCCAAACTCCTTTTTCCGCAGAAAGAATTCGGGAGAGCCTTCCTTCATCGAATTCCTGGACGAGAATTCCTTCCATTTTCGCCGCCCGAGGCTTGAGGCGATCGATATAGATCACTCGCCGGAGATGCCCCTGGCTCTCTTCTCTCAGGAAAACCCGTTCCTTCACGAGAGAGGGACGTTCCTTCAGAACTTCCTTCTGCATTACCGCATAGTAAGCCCGATTGCTCAGGGGTACCACGGTTTCGTTCCAGAGGATCGAAAGAAAAACCACTCCCAGAGAGAGAAAGATCACCGGCCGGAGAATACGCTGAAAGGAGATTCCCGAAGCCCGGAACGCCACGATTTCGCTGCGCCCCGAAAGTCTTCCGAAAGCCAGAAGAGCCGCCAGAAGGGAAGACATGGGAATTACCAGGGCCACTACCTCGGGAAGGCGGTAGAGGAAAAGGCGGATCACCACCCACATGCTGATACCACGTTCGATGATGAGATCCGCGATCTGAAAGAGCACCCCTCCCGCTACGAAAATTACCGTAAAGGCGAGAATTCCGAAAATAAAGGGCTGCACCAGCTCCGCCGCCATATACCGATCCAGGATTTTCCATCCCCTGGCCACGCCGCTACGCTCCTTCGGATTCGTTGCGGGCCAGAATATATTCCGCCGCTTCCCGCACCGCTCCGGCTCCTCCGGAACGGAGGGTTGTCATATCTGCGGCTTCCCGAACCTCGGGAAGCGCATTCTGCACGGCGATTCCCAAACCAGCCCAGGAAATGCAGGGAAGATCGTTCACGTCATCCCCCACGAAAGCCACTTCTTCCCGGGAGATCCCGAGTTTTTCCGCAAGCTCCCGGAGCACCGGAAGCTTTTCCTTCACTCCGTTGACACAATGGGAAATTCCAAGCTCCCGGGCCCTTCTCTCGGTAACGGGGGAATAGCGGCCGCTGATGAAGGCAAGCACAACGCCGGATCGGGCTAGCCGGGAAAGCCCCATGCCGTCCTGAACGTCGAAGCGTTTCCATTCTCCCGCTTCTCCGTCCAGGTAAATCCCTCCGTCCGTAAGGGTTCCGTCCACATCGAAAGCAGCCAGTCGTATCATGAGAGCCTTCAGGAACGCACCCAGGGAGTGACTCCCCGGCCACTTCCGGCGTCCACGAAATCCAGGATCTCCCGGACGAGAGGATCCTGACCTTTTTCCTCCCGGAGAAGAACCAAGGCTTCCCGGAGTGGCAATCCCCCCCGGTAAAGCTGCTGGTAAACCCGGGAGAGCTCCGTACGGGCGGCGAGATTGAATCCGTTTCGGCGAAGCCCGACCTTGTTGAGGCCATAAACCCGGGCGGGATGACCATCCACCAGAAGAAAGGGAGGGACGTCTTTCACGATCTTCGCAAGCCCTCCTATCATGCAGTTCCGGCCGATATGTACGAACTGATGCACCCCCGCCATGCCGCCGATAACCGTTCGTTCTCCCACGTTAACGTAGCCGGAAAGCCCCACCTTGTTCGCCATGGTGACGGAAGCCCCAACTTCCACGTTGTGCCCGAGATGACACCCCTCCATAATATAACATCCCCGACCGACCCTGGTAGCTTTTCCTTCTCCGCTGGCCCGGTGAATGGTAACATTTTCCCGGAGAGTTATTCCGTCTTCCAGAAGAACCCAGCTTTCTTCGCCTTTAAAATCGAAATCCTGGGGTTCCCGGCCCAGGGTGACGTTTTCGAAGAAACGGCAGTTCTCCCCTATCCGCACATAGTCGCATATACGGACAAAAGCTTCGAGAACCGTGCCGTTCCCTATCTGCACCTTATCCCCCACGATGCAGTAAGGACCGATAGAAACGTTTTCTCCGATTTCCGCCTTGGAGGAGACCACCGCGCTGGGATGTACCGTAACCATCAGGCATCTCCCTTTTTGGTGTCAAGCCGCTCCGCCAGGAGGAAACTCAGTACTGCTTCCGCCGCAAGCTCTCCCTCCACGGTAGCTCGGACGGAAACCTTTCCCATCCGGCGGCGGAAACGCTGCGCCTTGGCCTCGGTAATGAGCTGGTCTCCCGGGCGAACGGGACGACGGAACTTGGCATGTTCCACCCCGGTAAGATAGGGGGCGAGGTTTTCGCTTCCCGGAAGATAGAGCACCATCATGGCCGCCACCTGCCCCATGGCTTCGAGAATGAGCACCCCCGGCATAACCGGTTCCTGGGGGAAATGCCCCTGAAAAAAGGGCTCGTTGAAGGTAACGTTTTTCAACCCCAATACCCGGTTTTCTTCAAGCTCGAGAATACGATCCACCAGGAGAAAAGGATAACGATGGGGAAGTCTTTTCATAATCTCCAGAATGTCCACTCTATTTTTTTCGCTCACAGGATATAACCTCCTCGACACATTTCAGTAAGATAACATGCATTCCCGGTCCCCTTCTCCCGGAAGACGCCGAGCATCTATGCGGAAAAAGGGATCTACACCTTTCCCGCAGCTCTGCGGAGCCGCTCCACGAGACGAAGATGCGTGGCATGTCCCGCCCGCAGGGCTACCACGTGGGCCACGAGAGGTCTTCCGAGAAGCATGAGATCCCCCAGAAGATCCACCATCTTGTGCCGCACACATTCATCGGGGAAACGAAGGCCTTCGGGATTCATAACCTGGGTTTCGTCGAAAACCACCGCATTCTTCAAAGATCCTCCCTGAGCAAGGCCACGCTTTCGGAGCGCCTCCACCTCCGAAAGGAATCCGAAGGTTCGGGCCCCTTCAAGCTCTTCCCGAACGGCAGAATCCCAGAGAACACTTTTCCATTGAGAACCTATGCAGGGATGAGGATGCTCGAAAGCATAGGTTACGCCAAAACGGGAAGCGGGGAAAAGAGCGATGGAAGGCCCCACGCCGGGATCTCCTACAACGAGAGGCATTCCCGGATAAAAAGGAAGAAGCTCTTTGGAGAGAGGCACTCTTTGAGGAAAAAGCTCTCTCGAAAAAAAAGAAGCACTTCCGTCTCCCATGGGGACCTCCTCTGCATCTGCAACGATACGGACACTCCATATCTCGCAGAGCGTCAGAGCTCCCAGGAGATGCTCCACTGTGGCAAGAGAGTATCTTTCTCCGAAGAAAAGGGTGGTTCCCCGACCTCCTCCCTCAAAAGAAGCTTCCCGAAGATCAAAGCTCTTCTCTCCGAAGCAGAAGGATATCCTTCCTTCCTCGGAGGGGCAAAGGCGAAGCGTTCCCGAGGTTCCCCGATGCAATCCCACCCCCGAAAAAAGGACTTCTTTCCGAAGAGTGTGATTTTTCATGAAGGAAATCGTTCCTTCAAGCGTTCCAGATCTTTTTCCATTCGTTTGATTTTTTTAGCCATGTCAGGCATTTTTCGCAGATAGCTCAGAGCCGCAAGTTCCTTTCGATGTTCCCAAGCGGGAAATCCTGAGACCACGGTTCCGGGAGGCACATCTTTGGTAGCCCCTCCACAGGCTGCGATCTGGCTTCCCTTGCCCACACAGACATGCTGAGCCACGCCGCTTTTGGCAGCGAGAATGACATCGTCCTCCAACACCGCACTTCCCGCAAGGCCTACGAAGGCCACCAGGAGGCAACGCTTTCCCACCACGCAGTTATGCCCCACGTGCACATGATCGTCAAGCTTGCTGTACGCTCCTATGCGCGTGGTCCCGATGGTTCCCCGATCCACGGTAACGTTGGCTCCGATCTCCACCCCTCCTTCGATGCGGACCCCCCCGATCTGGGGTATTTTAAGGGGAGGTTCCTCTTCCTGAGGTTCATAACCGAAACCATCGGCTCCCAGGATGGTTCCCGAATGAACGGTTACATCCTCTTCGAGAACTACGTCGGAATAAAGGACCACTTGAGGTTCGATACGGCTATTCTTTCCTATTCGGGAACGAGCTCCCACGTATATCTGAGCTACCAGCACCGCCCCTTCCTCCACCATCGCATCTTCCTCCACCACGCATTGAGGCCCAATCCAAGCCTCGGGATGAATTACCGCCCGGGGATCCACCCAGGCGGAAGGATGGACTCCTTTCCTGGAAGGAGAGGCGATCTGAAAAGCTTCGAGAAGAGGTATCAGGGATTTGCGGGGATTCTCCACGAGGATGGCGTCAAACCCCGGAGGGAGAAGATCCTCCCGGGTAAGAAGCACGGGATTTTTATGGGAGAGGAGATCCTCCGGAGATGCCCAGAGAGGTACCACCGCCTGCGAATCGTGCTCTTCCGGAGTTCCTACACGACAAACCCTCCGGGTTCCGTTTCCCACAACCCTTCCCTGAAGCTGCTCCGCAAGTTTTTCGATGGATACCGCCATTTCCTCCATACCCATGGCATCCTCCTTATAAGTTCCCTACTGCTCTGAGGCTGAGTTGATCCCCAGCCCTTTCATCGTAATACAGTTCCAGGGAAAAATGTTCGTTGATTCGCCATCCCAAGGCCCCGTTATGTTCTCCTTCAGGATTGTAACGCCACCAGAGATAGGGAGAACGAATTTCCCTTGGATCCGCCCAGAAACGCCACCAGAGGTCTTCTCCGGGATAGGCGAATTCTCCTCCCAGAAAGATGTCCTGCCAAGGAGACCAACGGAGTCCCCAGCGGCTTTCCAGGGAAAAATCGTTGGCCTTCATAATCCACTCGCCGTAAAGCTCCACGCCGTCCTTTCGGGAAGAAAATTTTTTCCCGAAATGCAATCCCAGCTCCGGATAATGCCCGTCACTCCCCGCATAACCCGCAAGCCATCCCTGAATAACGTAGGAAGCACTCTCCACATCCACCCGTATCCGGGAAAGCTGTTCCGCTTCGAAATGTACCGCAAGATCCGCATCTGCCCGGGATGTAACGTTTCGTTCTCCCAGCAGCGAAGCTGACCAGAGTTCCACTTCCGCGGCATGAAGGCGCAGCCATGCCACGGGAAGCCCCACCAGGGGCGAAAGATCTTTCAGCATACCCTCTTTGAGATCCTGCCGAAGAATTACCGGAAGGGTTTCCGATTGGAGCGAGGGAAGCAGAGCCAGAACCAGGGGAGGGCGGGGAGTGAAGGAAATTTCCATTTCCGGCCCCTCTCCTTCACGAAAGCGCATTACCGGAGTCCCGTGCCAACCGGGAAGACATGCCTCCGTTTCCCGGGCCAGGAAATCCCGAAAAGCCACATCCCCCCAGCCAAAAACGGGAGAAGGAACTCCTTCCAAGCCCCGGACAAGATTTTCTTCCAGTCTCGCCACATCTTTCCGAAACCACTCCGAAAGAGGCGCTTCCAAAGGTGGAAAAGAAAGGTATACCCTCCAGTTATCAGGGAGTCCTTTCTGAGGAGAAAAACGGGCTTCCAAACCGCCCTGGGGCAAGGCACGAAGAAACTCCAAAGAATAACCGGGATAGAGTCGCTGCACCACCAAACGAAGCACCCGCTCCCGCTCCTCCTCCCGGGAAGCCCGGGAAGAAAGCTCTCTCCATACCGCTCCGAGACTTTTTTCCACGGTTTCCGTAAGCCAGAAAGGAATGCCTTGGACGGAAACACCTTCATCCGCCTTCCCCCAGGAAGGAGGTACGAAAACAAGGGCTCCGGCCAAGATCAGCGCCGCAGCCCCCGCACATGCCGTGGAAAAAGAAAAAGCCCCTCTTCGCCTCATCGATATATCCGGACTAGAAGAGTTCACCCATACTGAAGATGGTTCGGGTTTCCTCGTCCCCTTCCGCTACGTCCAGCCGGATATTTCCGATGGGAGTCCGCACCCGGACCCCGAAACCGTAATTGTCCGCAAGATCCGAGAAGCTCATGCTCTCGTTGTCCCGGCTGTCCCAGGCCTTTCCGGTGTCGTAAAAGAGCACCAGGGAAAAGGTCTCCTCCACGGGAAGCCGAAGCTCGAAATTCCCGAGAAGCATTTCGTCGCCCTTGAAGTATTCGCTTTCATATCCCCGAAGCGTGGAATCTCCTCCGATGGAGTAGAGCTCCACCCAGGGAATGGTTCCCGAAGCCCATCCCGCCCGGATCCGGGCGGCGAAGATAATGGGATTTTCCTCTTCGTTCAAAGTACCGAAGGAATCGAAAATATCCCGTACGCCCAGGATAGGGGTATAGTATTTCGCCTCGAGCCACCATTTGGAGAAGGAGTATTCCCCTCCTAAAGTTTCCAGAGCCTGTTCGTACGTAATGGATTCGATATCTCCGTGAGGATAGCTGGAGTACTCCTCCATGTTGGTCCGCTGTACCTTGCCGGTAACGGAAAAGACCTTTCCGTCCAGAAGCCGGTCGTCCTTGAATTCTTCCATGTCGTTATAGCCGAGCTCCTGAATAGCCTTGATATCGTAACTTGTCACGGCGATATCCGACTCGCTCCAGTTGAGGGTAGCATACCAATGGTATTCCTCGTTCCGGCCGAACTTTCGCCCTCCCCCCACAAAAGCCGCTTTGGAGGCTTCATCATACCTCATAACCCATTTAGAAGTCCTGGAACCGTCTGTATTTTCCACGGATCCGTTGTAATCCAGCTCGTCCCAGGTACGCTTATCGAACCCGATGTTCCAGGCGTAGACTTTCTTGTCCATGTAGGGATTGCTGAAAGAAACCCAATACTCCTCGCGATCTCCCGTATCGAACCCGACGTCGAATTTTTGTCCCAACCCCTGCCAATTGGGATCCTGATAGCCAAGTCCTCCCTGCCATCCGGAGCTGCTCCCATAGCCGACAT
>Ga0116164_10000993_pt1 | contig 22224 bp, 22 predicted proteins | sample AD_UKC109_MetaG_FD_89888 | JGI IMG/M metagenome (GOLD analysis project Ga0116164, IMG submission 89888) | Active sludge microbial communities of municipal wastewater-treating anaerobic digesters from Hong Kong - AD_UKC109_MetaG | ecosystem: Engineered > Bioreactor > Anaerobic > Digestate... | reverse complement strand
TGGTCAACCACCACCCGGCCCGGTGGGTCACCGAGCCCCGCGGCGCGGCGATCCGGGCATCACTGCTGGTCCACGACCCCCGCACACACACTGTTAGGACAGGACGGCGAAGCGTGTGCCAGGCCGCCACCGCCGGACCCCCGAACACCGGCAAAACCAGTCAGGCGCACCACCGGTGGCTGCTTGACCCAGCCCCGGGTCCCCCAGCCCGGACAATCCCGCTGCCAGCCCGGCGGACATTCCACCTGCACCACCAGCGCAGGCATCAACCCCGAGCACGACGACATCTGGCAAGCCCACCGCCAACTGACACATTCGGGTAGGGACGGTCTCCACAAGGGGGTCCTCCCGGTCCAGGGATCTTGGTCGAAACCGACACCGGCAAAACCCCAACCACACACCCCCGGCCAGCAAACACCTCACCGACCAGACGACTCCCCCCTAGTCCGAAGCACCACATGACTCCAACGGCTGTCCGGGCGGTCGCCGCCGCGGCGCAGGCGTTGGACTTGGGTACAACCGTTGGACATGGGTACAACCGTTGGACATGAAACGGCCGCGCAACTCCAACGGCTGTGCGTTTCTCCAACGTGTGTACATAGCTCCAACGGCTGCAACGACGCCGCCAGCGAGCCCCTCAGGCGATCCCAAGCAGAGCATCGACCGCACGGGACATGAGCCCCGGGCCTCCTGGATCATCGCCTCCCCGCAGCCGCTGCTCCTGCGCCCAAGCATCCACGGCCGCAAGCGCGCGGGGCGTATCGAGGTCATCGGACAGCGCGAACGTCAGTTCCTCGACGGCTCTTTCGGACGAGGGCCCAGTGGGCCGGGAGAAGGCCCCGCGCCACGCGGACAGTCGCAGCGCCGCCTCGTCGAGCAGTTCCGGCGACCACGGCCAGTCCTCGCGGTAGGACTGCGACAGGATCGCCAACCGGATGGTCATGGGATCCACGCCACTTTCCCGCAGCCGCGAAACAAAAACGAGGTTCCCCAGGGACTTGCTCATCTTCGAGCCCTCGTAGGAGACCATCGGCGCGTGAATGTACGCCCGCGCGAAAGGCCACCCCTCCAGAACCTCCCCCTGCGCCGCGCTCATCTCGTGATGGGGGAAGACCAGATCCCGACCTCCACCCTGCACGTCGAATGCCGGGCCCAGGAACTCCAGGGCGATAGAGGCGCACTCGATGTGCCACCCAGGTCGACCCGGTCCCAACTCGCTGTCCCACTGTGGTTCGCCAGGACGCGGCGCCTGCCACAGCAGCGGATCGACAGGATTGCGCTTGCCCGGGCGCTGCGGGTCTCCCCCACGCTCAGCGGACAGAGTCACCATGTCCGGTTCGGTCAAATGGCTCACCCGGCCGAAGCGAGCCGCCGATTCCGCGGAGAAATACAGGTCGGACTCCACCGGGTACGCAGCGCCGGCATCGCGCAATTCCATCACCCGGCGCGCAGCAAGATCCACGGATTCCACAGCTCCCACCAGATGAGTCGGTGGCAGTACACGCAGCGCGACCATGTCGTCGCGGAAACGCTGGATCTCGAAGTCGGCGAGCTCGCGCCAATCGACCCCGTCTCGGGCTGCCCGCTCCAGCAGGGGATCGTCGATGTCGGTGACGTTCTGCACGTAGCGCACGGAGTGACCGGTCGCCAGCCAGAAGCGATGGATCGTGTCGAAGAGTACGTAGGTGGCCGCATGGCCGATATGGGTGGCGTCGTACGGCGTTATTCCGCAGACGTACATGCGCGCCTCGGCCCCGGGATTCAGCGGTTTCACCGACCCGGTGCCGGTGTCGAAAGCGGTCAGGTCCGCGTGCAACGCAGGCAGGGGCGGGATCGATTCGGCGGGCCAGGAGAGCACCGGATCAGCCTACTTGCCCCTCGCGCAGGACCGTGGGGTGCGGGCCACACGCCGACCACATACCAACGATCAGATCAACGGCCACGGCAACGAGGGCCACTGCCCAGCGGGCACCGGGAAACGCCCTGCGTCGACCAGATCCCGCGCCCGACGGCGTGTCGCCGCGACCTCTGAGCGGGTCAACCACGGCCCCAACGCGTCGAAAGACTCGATGGCCGCGTCGACTGCATGCACGATGTCATCCGGTATCGGTTCTGCGGCCTTGCCCCACAGAACTGTGCGCAGTTTGGGCTCTTCGTGGAAGGTCACACCGTGGTCGATGCCGAACAGGCCTGACGCGGCACGCAGTAGATGCCCGCCCTTGCGATCTGCATTGTTCGCAATCACATCGAATGCGATCATGCGCAGGGTCTGGCTGTCGTCGCGGTGCGTCACAATGACCGGGCCCTCCTCGGTCTCGGCCTCGACAACGGGTACCCAACCTTCGGGAATGCGCCCCGGTTCGAACGCCCCCAGGTCGATGCTCCCCTCCACCCAGAGTTGGACGGTGCCGGGACCGGCCGGACCGTCCTCGCGCCAGGCGGTTTCGGGTACCAGACCCCACCCCAGCAACCCGTCAAGAACGGCAGCGGCCTTCTCCCGACGACTGAGCGTGCCGGGTGGAAAATCCCACAGTGGTTGTTCGCCAGCCTGTGGCTTGTACACGACTCGAACCGGGCCCGATTCATCGGCCAGACTGCACAGCAAAGCGTTGTTGGACGAATCAGGCAACCTGCCGAGGACCTGAAGTTTCCCGCTGAGCAGCAGCTCCTCGTTCATGTCGCGTGGCGGCGATATCCGTTGGCCCGCGGACAGATGTGACCATCCGGGTCGATCGGAAGATGGCAGAACGGGCACGGCGGACGTCCGGCAGCAACCACCCGGGTGGCGCGGATCGAGAATGCCAACGCGTCCAGCGGGCTCATCCTCACCCGCAGCGTGTCGGGCCCGGAGTCGCTGTCGTCGCCGATGTCAGGGACATCGTCGCTGTCAGATTCCCCGTGTGCCTCGATGATCACGGTTTCGTCGGTGGGATCCCAGCCGATGCCCATGGACACCACCCGGAACTCCGCCTCGATCGGCTGGGCAAGCGCGTCGGTGTCGATGAGGGACTCGTCGACGCTCTCAGGGACCTCGACACCACGATCACGGACCTGATCGAGCAACTCGATGACTTTCTCGGCCAGCACGCCGGCCTGTTCCTTCTCGCACATGACCGAGGTTGGGTCAGGGTCGCTCACCTGCAGGAAGAACGTTCGGTCGCCGGGTTCGCCGACCGTACCGACGACGAAACGCATGGGATGCGAGAAGGTCAATATTCGCCGGGCCACGGGCTCGACCCTACTGCGAAGTCCGGCCGCCCACGACCGCGTCGGAGCCTTTCTCGTCTGGTTTACGCGCTAGGCGAATCGTTCCCGTGTCATTGATCCGTTCCACGAAAGGCCGGCGCGGTGTGTAGTGGACCACGCTGAGTGAGGCTGTATCGACCACGATGCGCTGGAAATGGTCCAGGTGCAGGCCCAGGGCGTCGGCGAGGATCGCCTTGATCACGTCGCCATGGCTGACCACCCACACAACGGCGTCGGGATGCGAGCGCACGAGGTGCTGAACCCCGTGGGTGGCCCGGTGCGCCATCTGGGCCATGGTCTCGCCTTGCGGGAACTGCGCAGCCGACGGCAGCCATTGAACGGTCTCCCACGCCGGTTCCGTCGCCAACTCGCTGAGAGCCGCGCCACTCCAGTCGCCGTAGTCGCACTCGGCGAAACTGTCGTCGACCAGAGCCTGCGCCCGCCCGGCCGCGACCAAGTCGGCAGTCTGACGTGCCCGCAATTGTGGGCTTGTCACCAGCAGATCCAAAGGCACGTCGGTCAGTCGGCTACCCAGGTCAAGTGCCTGATCTCGACCGAGATCGTCCAGCGGAGAGTCACTGCGGCCAGCTAGGACACCGTCCACGTTGGCTACCGATCGACCATGCCGGATCAACAAGAGAGTCGTCACGTGGATCACACTAGGCCGCGTAGGGCACACTGCGAACGTGATTCGCGGCATGGGTTCGTACCTGGACGGCCATCTCATCAATGGCGAACAGCGCTCTGGGCTGACCGGCGAGATGCCCAGTGACGCCCGCGGTCTGCGGGATGCGCTCACGGAACTGTACGAGCAGGCGCGCAAGGAGCGAGGCCGATTCGTGTGGGTTGGTTTGTTCGAGCCCTCGCTGGCCGAGCTGAGCCTCATACAGTCGGTGTTCGACCTCGACCAGTTGCAGGTCGACGACGCAGCCAACCACCGCCAGCGACCCAAGGTGGAACTCAGCGACCGCTCTGCGTTCGTGATCATGAAGCTGCTTTCCTACTACGAGAAGACCTCCGACGTAGAGACCGGCCAGATCGCGATCTTCCTGGCCGAACACTTCGTCATCACCGTGCGCTACGGACCGCTGGGTGACATCACCGGCATCCGCCGCAGGCTGGAATCCGACCCCGATTTCCTGGCGTTCGGTCCAACCGCCGTGGCCCACGCGATCATGGATGCGACCGTCGATGGGTACTTGGCCGTCGCCGAGGAAGTCGCACGCGACATCGAGGAGCTCGAGGAGTCCGTGTTCAGCGCGGAGCGGACCAGCGATGCCGAGATGATCTACCGGATCAAGCGCGAGAACCTTGAGATGCGGCGTGCAGTCAGTCCCCTGGTCGCCTTCTCCCACGCGCTCGTCCGGGATTCCGTGCGGGGTATTCCAGAAGAGCTGCATCCCTATTTCCGGGATCTCGGCGACCATCTGCTGCGCGTGGCTGAGCACTCCGAAGGCAACGATCAACTGCTGATGACCCTGCTGATGGCGGCGACCTCACAGCAGGACTTGCAGCAGAACGCCGATATGCGCCGCATCAGTGCCTACGTCGCCATCGCCGCAGTGCCGACGATGATCGCCGGAATCTACGGAATGAACTTCGAGTGGATGCCCGAACTTCAGTGGCGTTACGGGTACTTACTGGTGCTGGGCCTCATGCTGACGATCTGCGTGTCGCTGTATAGGGGTTTCAAGCGTTCCGGATGGCTGTGAAGCGGTGCGCCGACTCTAGGCAGTGATGGCGCCGGTGCCGAGCATCGCGAACAGGAACAGGCCCAAGGCAACTCGGTAGATGACGAAGGGCATGAACGACCCATGGGACACGTACCGGATCAGCCATGCGATCACCGCGTACCCGACGAAGAAGGCGATGATTGTGGCCAGAATCGTCGGCCCCCATGACGCGTTCTTGTCCTCGCCGATCTTCAGCGCCTCATACACCCCGGACACAAGCACCGCCGGGATCGCGAGCAGGAAGGCGTAGCGGGTGGCGGCCGGGCGGTCGAATCCCATGACACGACCGGTGCTGATCGTCGCTCCGGAGCGCGAGACGCCTGGGATCAGCGCCAGGGCTTGGCCGAAACCGAAGGCCAATCCGGTCTTGATGTTCAGGTCGTTGAGGGTCTTCGTCTGCGGCCCCCAGCGGTCGGCCGCGCCGAGCACAAGCCCGAACACGATCAACACCGTTGCCACGAGCCACAGGTTGCGGGCAGCGGTCTCGATCTGGTTGCTGAAGACGAAACCGAAGAACCCGATCGGCAGCGTCCCGAAGATCACGTACCAGCCCATGCGGGCATCGATATTGGACCGCAACTCCGGCGTGTACAGCGAGCGCGTCCACGTGCTCAGAATGCGCCAGATGTCGTGCCGGAAATAGATCAGGACAGCCGTCTCGGTGCCGATCTGTGTGACGGCAGTGAATGCTGCGCCCGGGTCGTCCCAGCCGGCGAAGGTACTCACGATGAGCAGGTGCGCACTTGAAGAGATGGGCAGGAACTCGGTGAGCCCTTGCACGATTCCCAGGATGAGTGCCTGGAAGTAGGTGATCGGGTCGTGCATCACGCCAGTCCGGCGGCTTCCACCACTTCGGACATGGTGCGCAGTGTTTGAAGCCGTTCTTCCAGGCTGCCCGCGTAGGTGGCCACGGTCAGCGTGGTGACACCGGCGTCGGCGTAAGCGTGGAGACGGTCGCGGACCCGGTCAGGGGGGCCGATCAGGGAGGTCTTGTCGATGAAGTCGAGCGGCACCGCAGCCATCGCGCCGACCTGATCCTTGGACAGGTATTTGTTCTGGATGTCGATAGCGGCTTCTTCATACCCCATGCGGGAAGCCAGTCGGTTGTAGAAATTCTTCTCGCGACTGCCCATTCCCCCGATGTAGAGCGCAGAGTACGCGCGGACGGGCATGGCGCAGGCCTCGAGATCATCGCCGAAAACCACCGGCACGGTGGGGACGACGTCGAAACCATCGAGGGTCTTGCCCACCTTCTGGCGGCCGGTTTCGATGCTGGACAGCAGCTCCCCCGCGAACTCGGGGGCGAAGAAGATCGCCAGCCAGCCGTCGAACAGTTCGCCTGTCAGTTCGAGGTTCTTCGGGCCGATGGCTGCGAGGTACATGGGGATCTGGTCGCGTACCGGGTGCACGGTGAGCGTCAACGCTTTACCCGGCCCGTCCGGCAGCGGAAGTGTGAAGAACTCGCCGTCGTACTGCAGGCGCTCGCGGCGCAGAGCCTTGCGCACGATGTCGGTGTACTCGCGGGTGCGTGCCAGGGGCTTGTCGAACTTGACTCCGTGCCAGCCCTCCGAGACCTGCGGACCGGACACACCGAGGCCCAGCCGGAAGCGTCCACCCGACAGGGCATCCAGCGTGGCCGCGGTCATCGCACAGTTCGCCGGGGTTCGCCCGGGAATCTGGAAGATGGCACTTCCGATGTCGATCTGCTCGGTCTGCGCGGCGACCCAGGCGAGCACCGTGGCCGCGTCCGATCCGTACGCCTCCGCGGCCCAGGCCACCGCGTAGCCCAGTCGGTCGGCCTCACGGGCCAGGGTGAGGTTGTCGGCGTCGTTACCGGCGCCCCAGTATCCGAGGTTCACTCCAAGTCGCATGCCCGGCAGCCTAGCCCGGGGATGGGACATCGCCCGCATAAGCCCAAGCTAAGTGGGTTTGGGGTTCAGCCGCGGGCCTGGAGACCCGTCGGGGAGTCCAGCGCGAATCCAGGAGTCGTACGACGCCCCCTCGACTCCCAACCACGCGTTCTACTCCACGATCCACACATGAGCGTGAGGCAACAACTCCGGCCTGCTGCCGACTCCAACCGCGTTTGTCAGGCCCGTGCGCCCGTGTCTCAGATAGCGTTTGCTCGTGGAGATGCGATCGGTCGGCAGAAGCGGGCTGCGGGTGAGCCGGATCGCCCTGGGAACGATGACCTGGGGAAGGGACACCGACGAGCACGAGGCAGCCGAACTGCTCGACATGTTCTTGGGCGCTGGCGGCACGCTGGTGGACACCGCGGATGTCTATGCCGAGGGCGAGTCGGAGAAGATCCTGGGTCGTCTTCTTGTGGACAGCGATCGCCGCGACGCCGTCGTCATCGCGACAAAAGCAGTCTCACGGCCCAATAGCGAGCGCAGGTTCGACGCCTCCCGCAACCATCTACTCAACAGCCTCAATGGGTCTTTGCGCCGACTCGGGGTGGACCACATCGACCTGTGGCAGTTGCACGCCTGGGACCCGCTGACCCCCATCGAGGAGACCCTGAGTGCAGTGGACATCGCTGTCTCCTCGGGCAAGGTGCGCTACGTGGGGATCAGCAACTACGCCGGCTGGCAGACGTCGCAGGTCGCCACGTGGCAGAGCGCCGCACCGGGACGCACGATTCCGGTCTGTTCGCAGATGGAGTACTCCTTGCTGCAGCGCGGTATCGAGCGGGAGGTCCTGCCGGCCCTCAAGGCCCACGGGATGGGACTGATCGCCTGGTCCGCCTTGGGCCGTGGCGTTCTGTCCGGGAAGTATCGTTCGGGCATCCCGGCGGACTCCCGCGCCGGCAACCCCGTGTTCGCCAGCTTCGTCCAGCCGTACCTGACCGAAGGCGCCCGCCGGATCGCAGATGCCACGGCTACCGCGGCCGAGGGGCTCGGTGTAAGTCCGACGGAGGTCGCGCTCGCCTGGGTCCGCGACCAGCCTGGTGTGACCGCGGCGCTGGTCGGCACGCGGACCGCGGCTCAACTACGCACGGCTCTGGCCAGCGAAGAACTCGAAATCCCCGACCAGATCGCACAGGCGCTCAGTGATGTCTCCGCACCCGCGATGTCGTACCCCGAATTCGGATGGAACCAGAGGAGTTGAGCGGCTACGAACCGCTGGCGTACTCCCCCAATGCGCTCAACGGGATGGACAGCCACTGCGGGCGATTCCGCTTCTCGTAGACGGCTTCGTACGCTGCCTTGTCGATCATGTAGGCACGCAGTAATCGTTCATCGACAGGGCCCGTGGATGATTCGTAGCCGGCCCTAAATGCGGCGCAGACGTCACTGCGCCACCGGGCCGCAGCAGTCGTGTCGCCCGAGGCAAGCCACGCGATATAGGCAAATGACCGCAGCATGCCTGCCACGTCGCGCATCGGATGGTCGGGCAGGCGCCGGACCTCGAGACTGACCCCCGGTTCGCCCTCGAAATCGCACATCCGCCATCCGTGCGGTGTCCACAGCACCTGTCCGAGGTGTAGGTCTCCGTGCACGCGTTGGACGTCGACCTGATCATTGCGGCGCATGACCTCCAGCTGTTCGAGCAGGTCGGCGAGCATCGGCACGATCTCTGGAACCGCTCGGGCTGCTCGGGTGATCCGCTCCGTGAGGCGTCCTTGGAGGTGCTCACCGGAAATGCTGGTTTGCGGAAACGACTTCGCCAGATCGGCATGCACACGGGCGGTGACCTGTCCGATTTCTCGGGCGCGTTCGATGAAGTCGTCATCCTGCTTCAGCGCCTGGTACGCCAGAACTCCTGCGTCGACGGCGCCCGGATAGAACTCCTGGATGACTGCCAAATGTCCGTGAACCACGTGCCCTTCGTTGGGATCGTGCCAGCCGCCGTTGATCCATCCGAGGATCTGCGCCACATCCTGACAACCGGACGTGGACAACCGCCAGGGCACTTCCACCTCGGGATTGATGCCCGGATTGAGTCGCCGCAGCACCTTGACCAGGGCTCTGTCGTCGAACACCACAGACGTGTTGCTCTGTTCAACGTCCAGCAGCCGAAAGCTCGTCAGTCCCATCGCGTCGGCTCGCCATTGGGCCGCAGGCCGTGCCGGTGTTGCCCTCGGATCCAGCTGAGGACTTGCGCCCGTCGCCTCCAGCAGAGCCGCTACGCATGCGCCGTCGTTGACCGCGTCCACGAGCAGGCCCTGCGCGGTCGTTGCGATGACGTGCTCCTGAGCAAACGCAGCCCGGACCGCCACCGGAACCTGGTAGACGTGCCAGCCCTGGCCGTCCAATTCCACGCCGAGGACCACGTGATCGAACCGGTCCATGCGATACCGCGACAGGATGCGCGAATCCACCACGTCGTGGCCTTTGCCGGCGTACCACCGGCGTCCGGGTAGCCACGCGGTCAGCGCGGCGCACAACGCGTCGTCGGCCAGTTCCATATCCGTTGAGTCTGCCGGAATCTTCGACATGATGGCAGACCCGCACGTATCGGGATTACCGTGAGAGCGTGAGTACGCACACTGTCATCAACCAGCCGCCACCGCTGATCCACAACACCTTCACCGACGACGCTGCCCTGATCGACGCGGTCGCGGCCTTCGGCGGTCAACCCGATGAGACCGGCTTGGTCGAGTTGGGTGAGCTAGCAGGCTCGGAGCAGGCGCGTGAGTGGGGGCGCCTGGCCAACGAGATCACGCCCGTCCTCCGCACACACGACCGGTACGGCAACCGCATCGACGAGGTTGAGTTCCACCCCGCGTGGCACGAGCTCATGACCGTCGCGGTCGCCCACGGCCTGCATGCGGCCCCGTGGACCGCGGACGACAAGGCAGCGCATGTGCACCGCGCGGCGAAATTCATCACATGGGCCGAGGTCGAGGCGGGCCATGGGTGCCCGATCTCCATGACGTACGCCGCGATCCCGGCGTTGCGTGTGGACGCCGAGGGCACGAGAGACTGGGTACAGGGCCTGACCAGTCGGGAGTACGACTTCGGACTGCGCGCACCACAGAGCAAGACGGGCTTGATCGCGGGCATGGCCATGACCGAGAAGCAAGGCGGCTCGGATGTCCGGACGAACACCACGGTCGCCACCCCGACCGACGACGGCTATCTGCTCACCGGGCATAAATGGTTCTGCTCGGCGCCGATGAGTGACGTGTTCCTCGTGCTCGCGCAGGCGCCCGGCGGGCTGACCTGCTTCATCGTTCCCAGAGTCCTGCCGGACGGCACCCGCAACGTGTTCGAAATCCAACGGCTCAAGGACAAACTCGGCAACCGTTCGAACGCCTCCAGTGAGATCGAGTTCAACGGCACGTGGGCGCAGCGACTGGGCGAAGAGGGGCGCGGCGTGCGAACCATCGTCGAGATGGTGTCCGCGACGCGGCTGGATACGGTTCTGGGCTCCACCGGTCTCATGCGCAAGGCGCTGTCCGAGGCGATCTGGCACGCGGAGCACAGGGAGGCGTTCGGCGCCAGGCTCATCGACCAGCCGCTGATGCGCCAGGTCCTCGCGGATATGGCTCTTGAGGTCGAGGCCGCGACCTGGCTGGGCATCCGCTTGGCACACGCGGTGGACGCCTCGTCGGCCGGTTCGAGCGAGCAAGCCGCGTTCCGTCGCATCGCCCTGCCGATGTCGAAGTACTACGTGTGCAAGCGCGCGCCCGGGCTGACTTTCGAGGCGATGGAGTGCCTGGGTGGCGTGGGTTATGTCGAGGACACCGGGATGCCCCGGCTGTACCGGGAGGCTCCGGTCAACTCCATCTGGGAGGGCTCGGGCAACGTGAACGCTTTGGATCTGCTGCGTGCCATTTCCCGCAACCCCGAGAGTTTGGACGCCTACCTGCAGAACCTCGCCCCGGCTGCCGGCTGTGACGAGGCGTTCGACACCGGCTTGCGCGACGTACTCAACGCTCTGGCCCAGAACCCCGCGGGCGCGCCCGCTCGCGCACGCTGGCTCGCGGAGAAGATGGCACTGCTGCTGCAGGCGTCGCTGCTGGTGACACACGCGCCGTCGGCGGTTTCCGAGGCGTTCATCGCGACGCGGCTGCGTCAGGCCGAGGGGACGTACGGCGTGGTGGACATGGGCGCACAGGACATCGACGCGATTTTGGAGCGGGCCAGCGTGGGGGGTTGATGGGTGGCTCTGGCGGTCCGGTGTGATCCGTTGGAGTTAGGTACGTACGTTGGAGGTCGGTACAGGCGTTGGAGTTGCACGGCCCGCGGTTGTCTCACGGATGTGCGCTTATCCAACGCCTGTACCTAACTCCAACGGCTGTCGTCGTCAGGCCGTGTTGACTCGCAGGGTTTCACCGCTGTCGGGGCGCCACGAGTCGCCGGGCGTGAGCTCTGCCGTTGGAGTTAGGTACATCGGTTGGAGATAGGTACAGAGGTTGGAGTTGCACAGCCCGCGGTTCTCCAACGGATGTGCACTTGTCCAACGCCTGTACACAACTCCAACGGCTGTCGGCGTCAGGCCGGCTGTCCGGACCAGAATCCGGGCGCGTCGAGACCAATCCCTTCGCCGTACGGCAGGATCGTGCCTATGGCTACACGCATCGATGAGGTCCAGTCCTACGACGCTGACCCTGACACCGTCTTCGCAATGCTGGCCGACGAGGAGTTCATCGTCCACAAGAGCACGCAGAGCGGGTCGCTCGACGTCACGGCCGAGGTCGAGGAAGTCGGTGACCGCACCCGGATCCGCAACAAGCGGGTCATGCCCGCGAAGGTTCCCGGTTTCGTGAAGCGCTTCCTCGGCGACACCATTCCGATGGACGAGACACAGACCTGGGCCGCAGCCGACGGTCAAGGAGCGCGGGACGCAGAGTTCTCGGTGGACTTCGACGGTCAGCCCATCGGGTTCTCCGGCACGATTTCGCTGCGACCCGAGGGTGCCGGCACAGCCGTTGAGACCAAGGGCACGATCAAGTGCACAGTGCCGTTCGTCGGCGGACGCATCGAGAAGTTCGCCGCCGAATGGATCAGCAAGTACTTGAACAAGGAGCAGCGCGTAGGTGCCCAGTGGCTCGAGGATCACGCCTGATCGTTGGCGAGGTCTGCCAAGGCTGCCAGACGAGACAGCGCCCGGAAGTACTTCTTCCGGTAGCCGCCCTTGAGCATCTCAGGGGCGAAGATCTGGCCCACGGATTCCCCGGACGCCGCAACCGGCACGTCCTGGTCGTATAGGCGGTCGATCAGCACGACAAGTCGCAGGGCCACGTCCTGCGCGGTGAGCTGATGGACCCCGGTCAAGCCGACCAGCGGGATACCGGCGACGAGCTTCGAGTACTTCGAAGGATGGATCGTCGCCAGATGCCGGCATACGCGGTCGAAGTCGTCGAGGGTCGCGCCCGGTCGGGTCTGTACCGCCCGGACGACCGCGTCTTCGCTCCACGGCTGCGGTGCAACGGGGACGCCGCGGTGGCGATAGTCCACACCGTCGATGCGGATCACGTCGAAGTGCGCCGACAGGCCCTGGATCTCGCGAAGGAAGTCGTCAGCCGCGAACCGTCCCTCTCCAAGCGCATCGGGCAGCGTGTTTGAGGTCGCGGCCAGCCGCACTCCCCTCTCCGTGAGGGCCATCAGCAGCGAACTCATCAACACCGTGTCGCCGGGGTCGTCCAATTCGAACTCATCGATGCACACCAGTGTCCGGTCCGACAGGGCCTCGACGGTTCCGTTGAAACCGAGCGCACCGACCAGGTGGGTGTACTCCACGAACGTGCCGTAGGCCTTCGGAGTCTCGGCCAGGTGCCACACCGACGCCAGCAGGTGCGTCTTGCCGACGCCGAAACCACCGTCGAAGTAGATACCCGGCCGAAATTCGGCCGGTGCCGCCTTACGCAACCACCGACGCCGTTGCGGAGCAACACCGGCGGCGAGGAACGCCCGTGCGCTCGCCACCGCGGCGCCCTGCCCCGGATAGTTCGGATCCGGAACGTAGGAATCCAGGCTCACCGACCCGAAATGCGGCGGCGGGACAAGATCCGCGACGAGTTCGCCTGCAACCACCTCGGGATGACGGTCGGACAGGCTGGGTGGCACGCAAGGAATCTACCGGGGCACCGGACCGGTCGACGCGCTTGGCCCACCGTGCAAGTGTTCAGATAGGCGAATGGACGACGAGGAACTCTGGCAGGCGTACGCATGGCCGAGCCGCTGCCTGCGGGTCAATTTCGTGATCAGTCTCGACGGCCACATTCAGGGTCCCGACGGCTTGTCGGGCACCTTGAGCGGACCGCACGACCGACGGCTGTTCCACATGCTGCGGGCAGGGTGTGACGCGATCATGGTCGGAGCGGGTACTGCTCGCACCGAGACGTACAAATCGGTGGCGATCAGGTCCCCGTGGGAGCAGTTCCGCGAGCAATCAGGACCCCCGACCCTCATCCTGGTGTCCGCCAGCGGCAACGTGCCGGAGATCGAGGGTGCGATCGTCAGCGACGGGTCCGACCTCACAGACCTGCGCGAGCGCTACCCGAAGATCTTGTGTGAAGGCGGCCCGCGTCTGTTCAGCACGCTCTTGGAAGAGGGCCTCGTCGACGAGCTGGCGCTGAGCATCTCGGCTGGGATCGGCGGCTTCGGCAGCCTCGTCCTAGACGGCGTTTCGGCGCAGACTCGGCCCAAGCACACGCACGTGAACGACGAAGGCCTCTTCACACTCTGGGACGTCACATGATCAAGCCCATGCTCGCCAAGGCAGTCGGCGACCAGGTGCCCACCACACCGGGCTTGCTGTACGAGCCGAAGTGGGACGGCTTCCGCTGCTTGGTGTTCCGCGATGAGCAGGTCATCTTGCAGAGCCGCAAGGAGGAGGACTTCTCCTACCTGTTCCCCGAAGTCGTCGCTGCCTGCCAGAACCTGCCCGCCGGTACGACGCTCGACGGAGAACTCGTCATCGTCGGCGACAGCGGCCTGGAGTTCGACCTTCTGAGCAACCGCATCCGGCCCCGCTCGGAGGCCGGTGGCTGGAAGATTCAAGAACTCTCCCAAGCCACCCCGGCGCAGTACGTCGCTTTCGACGTCCTGCGGTGGCAGGGCGAGGACGTGAGCCAGCGGCCTTTCGCCGAACGACGCCAAATCCTGGAGGGAATCGACCTGCCGTCCGGCGTGCACCTCACCCCCATCACTGACGACCCAGCGGTCGCTCAGGAGTGGTTCGACCTCTTCGAGGGTGCCGGGCTCGACGGGGTCGTGTGCAAGTCGACGGACCAGCCCTACTCCCCCGGAAAACGGACGATGCTCAAGGTCAAGCATGTGCGCACCGCCGACGTCGTGGTTGCCGGCTGGCGACCGTACAAGAATGCGGCCCCCGACGGATCGCCGATGCTCGGAGCCCTGCTGCTCGGTCTGTACGACGAGGAGGGAACCTTGCACAACGTCGGCGCGGCCGGTGCGTTCAGCAGGGAGAACCGGATCGCTCTGGCCAAGGAACTAGCCGCCCTCGAGATCGGCCCAGACGACGATCACCCGTGGAAATGGGGGGCTTCCGAGGGCCAAAGGGTGCCTGGCATGCAATCGCGCTGGACGGGCAAGAAGGATCTGGGATTCCATCCGTTACGACCGATCCTGGTGGCTGAGGTGAAATACGACCACATGCAAGGTGACAGGTTCCGGCATGTCGCGTCGTTCGTGCGCTGGCGGCCCGACCGTGAGCCGAGCAGCTGCACGTACGAACAACTTGAACGACCGGTGCGTTTCGACGTCGCTTCGGTGCTGCAAGGCGAGGTGGGTTGATGGCCGACGAGACGCACATCGAAGTGGGCGGGCGGGCGGTGCGTGTGTCCCATCCCGACAAGATCTACTTCCCCGAGCCCGGCTACACGAAGCTCGATGTGGTTTCCTACTACGCGGCAGTCTCCGAGTTCATGCTGCCGTATATTCTGAACCGCCCCACAGCGCTTGAGCGATGGCCCGACGGGGTGCTCCCCGGGGTGAAGATGGCGCAAAGGGGTCGCCGGGTCGGCCCAGGTGAGGCGTTCTACCAGAAGCGCATTCCCTCGCATGCCCCCGACTGGGTCCACAGCGCCCAGATCGCGTTCCCGTCCGGGCGAACGGCTGACGAGATCACGCCCACAGAGCCGGCGGTCATCGCATGGTGCGCCAACCTCGGCACGATCGTGTTCCATCCCTGGGCGGTGACCGCGCCCGACGTGGACCACCCTGATGAACTGCGCCTGGATCTAGACCCGCAACCCGGGACGGACTTCGATGACGCGGTGGCGGCGTCCGCGATCTTGCGCGAGATCCTTGACGAACTCGGAATGCAAGGCTGGCCAAAGACGTCCGGCGGCCGCGGGCTCCACGTCTTCGTCCCGATCGAACCGCGTTGGGACTTCATCGACGTGCGTCATGCCGCCATCGGGATCGGCCGCGAGATGGCCCGCCAGGCCCCGGACCTTGTCACCGTTGAATGGTGGAAGGAGAACCGCGGCGAACGGATCTTCCTCGACTACAACCAGAACGCCCGCGACCGCACGATCGCCAGTGCCTTCTCCGTACGCCCGCGCCCGAACGCCCCGGTGTCCACTCCCCTGACGTGGGAGGAGGTGGGCCACACCCAACCCGGCGACTGGACCATCGCCACGGTGCCGGACCGCGTGGCGAGCGTGGGCGACGTGCATGCCGATCGGTGGGGGCAGGAGTTCGACCTGCAGCCAGCCCTCGACCTGTACGACGGCGACGAGATGCCCTATCCCCCGGACTATCCGAAGATGCCCGGCGAACCGAAACGGGTACAGCCGAGCCGGGCGCGGGGCTGACTGACCGCAGACTGGGTCGTCAGTCGGTGCGGTAGATGTCCGAACGTGGACCCACCGCCAGAACGGTGACTGTCATGTCCGCATCGTTGATTCGATACAGCACGCGATACGTGCCTCGTCGGGCGCTGTGCCTGCCTTGCAGGGGCGGCATCAGCTCCTTGCCAACGCGGTGAGGGTTTTCCAACAGGGGCCCGCTGATGAATTCGTGCGCCGCGAACGCGATGGACTCAGGCAACCTCTCTGCGAGTTGTCTGCGAGCCGTGGATGTGATGAGTAGTTGGTAGGGACGCGCCGTCACGCGCGCGTCCGGCGCTGTATCATGGCCTTCTCCAACTCCTCTGCGGATTCGAGTCGGCCACCGTCGAGGTCAGATTCGGACGAGACCAGCTGGGCAATCAGGTCGTGATCGGCGAGAACCGCGATCGTTTCCTCCAAACGGTGCAGATCATCCGGCGCCAGCAGAACCGCCGACGGGTGACCGTGCACGGTTACGATCACTCTGTCGTGTTGGCTGCTCACTCTGCTGATCAGTTCCGACAGGTGAGCCTTCACTTCTGCGAGGGGCAAGCTGGTCATAGTCATAAGTATGACCAGTTTTTAGCCGGCCCACAATAGGGCGACTCGAATATCGGGCGGACAGTCGCCGCAATACCTGGTGTCGAGCGGATTTGGGAGGTTGCCGCGCCGGCCAACGAACCACTCAACGCCGTGGACACATTCGTATCAGTTCGGGGATGACCCCTAGGCGTTCATCACCTAACGGAAGTTGGGTGATCCACCGCGCCCGGCCAACGGCCCCGACCAGGCAGCGGCCCAACAAGCTCGCCAGGATTCGCCGGAATATCTTGTCGCACAGCGCAAACTCGCCGGGATATCTGTGGTTGCGGGTTTCTGCGTGGCGAGACTAGTGGCCCAACAGGGTGAGTCGAGGCTGTGGGCTGGACGCCAGATGCTGTCGCGGCTGGGTGATGTGCCGGTGATCGGGTCCACCATGGTGGTGTAGCCGGCGAGGGGTGGGTCGGCACCCGGCGGTCGGATGCCCGGCACCTCACCTCGGTGGGGGGTGTGTCATGTTCCAGACCAAGACTCCGGTGGCGGTGTTGGCCGGGATGGCGGTGGCCGGGTCGATTCTGCTGGCGCCGGTGGTGGTTGCCGCACCAACCGGGGGCGTCGCCGTGACCTGGGGCGCGAACGGCTGGGGGCAGCTTGGTGACAACAGCACCACCTACTCGAAGGTGCCGGTGGTGGTGGACAGGTCCGGGGTGCTGGCGGGTAAGACGGTCACCGCGATCAGCGCCGGGGACCGGCGCACGTGTGCGGTGGCCGCCCGTAGGGCCTACTGCTGGGGCGGGAACGACCTAAGGGAGTTGGGACTCACTGTGTCGGTTGTGCCGGTCGCGGTGGACGCCTCCGGGGTGCTGGCCGGCAAAACGGTCACCGCGATCACCGCCGGCGACTATTACACCTGTGCGGTGGCCGATGGCCAAACTTTCTGCTGGGGCCGCAACAAGCAACAACGGCGAGATGAGGTCGAGGGTGCCGGTAGCGGTGAACACCGCCGGGCCGCTGCACCATACATTGGTCACCGCGATCGCCGCAGGCGGCGGCCACACGGCAGCCATCGCAGTGCCGATGACTTCGGTTCCGAAGCCGCCCACCGCGACAACTGGTATCAAGGCGGCGGTCAAGAAACGTCCGGTGAAGATCACCTGGAAACCGGTGACCGCCGCGACGTCCTACCGGGTGCGGATCTCCAAACCGGGCGGGAAGAAATCCAAGCCCTGGAAGACCACCAGCACCCGGGTGTTCAAAACCAAAGCCCGCAAAGGCAAGAAATACCGCTTCCAAGTCGCCGCAGTCGGAGTCGGTGGACGCGGACCGGCCACCACCAAACGGTTCAAAGCCAAGTAGTCGACTGAGGCTGATCCGGGGTCACCGCCGGGCGCGGATTCGCCGGAATATCTTGTCCACAGCGCACCCCTCTCCCCCTCGTGACGCACACCGTCAGCCCGTAGGCATTCCGAAGATGCCCGGCGAACCGAAACGGGTGCAGCCGAGCCGGAACACGGATCTGACCAGGGGAAATGCGGAGAAGGGCGGCGGGTCGGGCTGACCCACGGCGCAAGTTCCCCGGAATACCTCGCTTACGCCTGATGCCCTTGGAGGTCTCCCTCAGGTCGGTCTTCTCACCGCCTCAAACGTCCTCTGAGCAAGATGAGTGATCCCCTGAGACGTGGAGCCACTCGCCGCCGACAAGATGCCGGAATTAGATGATTCTCACGTCAGGACTGGAGTAGGAACACCGCCCTGCCTACTCTTCGATGAAGGGGAGTACCCGCACCCGCTGTCGACCCGGCTCCAGCGTGATCAAGGCTCCTGATTCAAGCTCGCTGGCCATCTGCGAGACGGTTGCGATCAGCAGCGGTGCAAATACCTCAGGCCGCAGATCGCCACCGCGAAGTTGGACGACGCTCGGGCCGGCGGCGCCCGATGAGGCCAGCATGGAGCCAAAGTCCGCTCATTGGTCCGAACGACAGCGTCCCGTTTTCTGGCAGTCCGCATAATCACCACGTCCGCAGCCGTTGCCTCGCCGACTTCCGACCAATGCTCGGCATCCATCTCGGCGTCGCGCGGCCCACCGTGGAGAAAGGTTCAGGTCAACGATGAACCTCATGCCGTTTCGAGCTCGATCTCCCGCTCCTCGGCGAGCCAGGCAGCGTACCGCAGTGCCTGAAGAACGTCTTCACGTTCGAGGTAGGGGTAGTCGGCTAGCAGATCCTCAATTGTCACTCCCGAACCGATCTGTCCCACGATCATGCCCACCGTCACTCTCATCCCCCGGATGCACGGACGCCCGCCCATGACCGCAGGATCACGGGTGATCCGATCCAACGTCGCCATGTGAGCCTCCCTTGGGTTCAGCGACACAAGTCTACGGCCACGTGCAATTCCAGGCCTGCGAGATCGATCGGTGAACCTCGTCCGCATTGGTCGGGAATCGCTGCGGTCACCAATCTGTCAAACAGCGCTTCAGCGTCGAGATCTCCGACGACCGCTCCTGTCTGCGACACCACGCCGAACACGACCCGTTGTTACACCACGTCCTTGGACTCGCCTGGCGGTAGCGCGAAACTAGACCCGCCCCAACGCACACCCCGTCAGGCTCAGCCGACCTCGACCGTGGCGGTGCTTCCCGCCGGACCGAACACCGCCACGTACGCCCCCCCGGGCGCCTGCTTCGTCGCTGGAGCGCCTTCTCCGGAGTCCAAGAACGACAGCTTGTCGTCGAACAGCTTCCAGTCACTCTGACCTGAGATGGACACCGTCGACGCGTCGGGAACCCGGTACCACGCCACGTGACCGGACGGCCCGATGGCAACGCTGTTACTGCCGCGCACAAGCGCGGGAACCGTCGCCGCGGGACGCAGGACGCTACTGCTGAAGGTGAGGTACTCCTCGCCGCCTCGCATGGAGAAGTCGAGATCGTAGAGGTCGCGACCGGGGACGAGCGGGACCGCGAGGAACATGGTGCCCACCGTGTCACTGGTCGTCACGTCGACAGGCACGGACTCGACGAGCGCGCCCGTAGCTAACAGGTAGCCCGACAGTCCGGGGATAGTCTTGATCTCCACGGCCGGCTTGTCCGTGGCGGTCCAATTCAGCGATGTGGGATCCTCATTCGCGAGCAACCACCTCATCCCCACGCGCGCTCGCCAGGCCTGCGAGATGGCTCCACCCGACCGCACACGTTGGCCGAGCGTCGAGTGTGTGCGGAAGGTTCCCGTACCCCCTATGCCGCGCAATGTCAGGTACTTGCGGCCCCACGCCTTGACGACCTTGATCGACGATCCAGACGTGGCCGTCGACCAGAAGGCCCCGTTGGCCCGGCGCACCAGACGGCCCGGTTCGCGCACCCACTTGCCGTCGGACAGGATCGACAAGCGCAGTGACCTCTCCTTGCCCTCCGTCACCTTCACGCTGACGCTCTGGGCCAGGTAGGTTCCGGTCACGTTGTTCACGTGTTTGGCGGTGGCCCTTTCCTTGTCCGGCTTTCCACTGATCTGCTTGGGCAGCTTCTTGATGTCGCCCTTCTCGACCAGTGCGTTGAGCAGGATGGTCTGCGCGATCGTCTGTGCCGCCGTCGAACTGAAGCTGTTACCTGCGCCCTCCACGATGGCAGCCAGACCCTGGTCCGGGGCGATCACGAATCCGGCATGGAACTCAAAGAGGTCACCGCCTTTGGTCCAGCCGCGCACGCCGGCCGAATCCAGCGCCGGGTCCTTCACCGTGTCCCAGCCGAGGCCGTAACGGAATGCGCCGGGCGGTGCGGCCTCAAGGGTGGTGGTGGTCTGGTCTGCGCCCATCTGGTCGATGGCTGAACGCGAGAGGATGCGCTTGCCATCGACGACCCCCTCGCCGGTGAAGACCATCGCGAGTCGAGCCATGTCGTTCGCGTTTGACAGAAGTGCACCTGTGGCGAAGAGGTTGGGCACCTGGAAAGGCTGGACCCCACCGCCTTGAATCACGGGCGCGACCTTCCCCGGTACCGGCAGGGACGTCGGATAGATCGAGTGCTTCATCCCCAGCGGTTTGAAGATGTTCTTGGCCACGTAGTCCGGCAGTGACATCCCGGACACGCGCTCCAGAACGACCCCGGCCAAGGTGTAGCAGTCGTTGCAGTAGACGTTCATCGAGCCGGGGCTCGTCTTCAGATACGAATTGCGCAAACCCGCCAAGACGCCATCCACGTACCCTGGGAAGGGCTTCGTGGTGAGACCGTCGGCATAATCTGAGCCTGGGAACCCCGCGGAGTGGTTGAGCAGCATGCGTACGGTGATCTGCCGGTACTGCGGCGATTTCATCGTGAAATCCGGAACGTACCGCACGACCGGGGCGTCGAGGGACACCTTGCCGGCGTCCACCAATTGCATGAGGGCCATCGCGGTTACCGTCTTGCTGACCGATCCGATCCCGTACTTCGTGGTCGGCGAGGGCTTCTTACCCGCGGTGTTGACGCGCCCGAAGGTCTGGCTCCACACCCTCTTGCCGTTGGCAACCAACGCCACCGAGACCGATGTGGCCTTTGTCTGCTTCATGGCGCTGCGGACGGCCTGGCGACCCTCTTTGATGGTCGTGTTGAACGTCGGTGTGGGCTTCTTGCCGGCGACGGACGCCTGCGCCGCAGGCACACCCCCGATGAGCGTCGCACTGGCTACGGTTGCGATGAGAAGCGGGGTGACACGCATGTCGCTTGACCTTTCCGGCCACGCGACGTCGCGGTGCTCTGCACATGACAGTAGGCGACCTGTCTCTGCGATGTCGACGCCAACCGTCCGCGGGCAGTTGGCTGCGGATCGCCTGAGTTTGTTCGCCCTACAGTTTGCGCAGACGAAGGTGCGCCCAGGTCCCGCGGCGAGCGCATCGCGTCCAAGTCGCTGGACACGTGACGAACCTCGTTTGGGCGAGCGGCAGCGATTCCGATGACGATTCGCCGGAATATCTGGTCGCACAGCGCAACCCACTCCCCCTCGCGACGCACACCGTGCGCCGGTGAACCTTTCGAAGGTGCCCGGCGGACCGAAAACGGTGCAGCCGAGCCGCACCGACGCGCCACCTCCACCGTCAGGGTGGCCAACGGTCAGTTGGGGCCAGATTCGGTAGCACGCTGCTGGATCGTCTGGTTGAGCCGCGACACCGTTTCCCGCAGTTCAGCCACCTCGGTGCGCAGGGCCTGCGCATCTTCGGCGGTCAAACCAGAACCTTCGGCCGGGCTACTCTTGTCTTCACCGAGAATCCAGGCCACAAGTTTGGCGGTGAACATACTCGCAGCCAGGATGCCGCAGACGCTGACGACAACGCCGAGGAACTTCCCGTCCGCCGTCGTGGGCGCGAAGTCCGTCCCCGTGTCGATGCGCAGCAGGCCGCCGAACGCCCAACCGAAGGCGTCCCCGGGCCCATGGATGCCGGAACCCTGCTGATTGTTCTCCAACTCCGCCATCGCCAGCCCGGACATGACACCCACGAACACGATCAGGACGAAGGAGAAGGTGAAGCCGTCGCCGGCAGACAGTTGCCGCAACTCCAAAATGAAGGCTGCGACGATCAAGATGAACCAGATCGGATCCCAGAACAGGATGAGGAACAGCGGGGCGACCAGCAGCATCGGAAGCGCGGGATGGCGCAGGACGAACGCGAGTCGACCCGTTTCGCCGCGTAACTGCCGGATCCATGTGATCAGGAGCAAGACCCAGAGGACCGCCACTATGGCGTTCAGAATCCGCACGGTCGAAAGGCTCCAGTGTCCGAAGCCGGCGGTGATGATCGTCAGGCAGTAGACGGAGATGAAAGCAAGGCGCGCGATGGCAGGCCAGGTCTCCGACAGTGACGGGCGTTGCGCTGGCTCTGTGTCAGCCGCCTCGGGAGTCTCTTGTGCGGACGACATGGCGGCGAGCCTATCGGGTAGAAGGACGCTGGTCGCGGTCGTGGAAGTTGCCGACGGCAGCCGAGAAT
>Ga0116164_10000992_pt1 | contig 22241 bp, 19 predicted proteins | sample AD_UKC109_MetaG_FD_89888 | JGI IMG/M metagenome (GOLD analysis project Ga0116164, IMG submission 89888) | Active sludge microbial communities of municipal wastewater-treating anaerobic digesters from Hong Kong - AD_UKC109_MetaG | ecosystem: Engineered > Bioreactor > Anaerobic > Digestate... | reverse complement strand
GGCTCGGAATGCAGCCTCACGCACGGCGGCAGTTATAGCAGCATGCTGTGCGTGAGGCTGCATTCCGAGCCCGCCTCGACAGGCTGAAGCTGACGGTGCAAAAGCTTCAATGCGTGATCGCCGTCGTTGAGCCGTGCCCACAGCGCGGTTTTCCACGCAAGGCTCCAGCCGGTGCCGTCGTCCCCGCGCATGCGCAGCGTCTGCTCGCAGGCCTTGGCTTCCGGAGTGCCTGCGGCAATCGACCGGCCGGGGTACAGCCCGTACAGCTGCGACACGTGCCGGTGATGCGGCTCCGTTTCCGCGTACTCCCGCTCCCATTCCAGCACCTGTCCTTTGCTGCCGACGGCAAGCGGCGCAAGCCTTGGAAGCGCGGCGCGCGCCTCCTGCGCCATCGGTTCGGAAAGCTGTAAAACGTCGAGCGCGCCGAGATAGCTTTGCAGCAGCTCGCGCATGATTTCGGTGGTCATGGTTGCGCGGCGGGAAACCTTGCACGGCGTTCCCTCATAGAGAAACATGTTTTCGGGTGAGGTGGCCGGCGCGACGGTGAGGTATCCGTAGCCGTCCTCCACGGCGATGTCCAGCGCAAAGCGCGCAGCCTGCCGCAGCACGGGCAGGGCGCGGCGCTCCAGAAACGAAGCGTCGTCCGTATAGCGCCAGTGCTCCGTGAGATGGCGGCACAGCCAGCCCAGCCCCAGCGGCCAGAAGGCGCAGCCCGCGAAGCCCGCGTATTGCTCGCCGACGGGATTGGAAAGCCGCCACAGATCCGTGTTGTGGTGCGCTGCGGCGCCGCGCACCCCGTAGTGAATGCGGGCGGTCGTCTGCCCGGCTTCGCAAAGCTCCCCGATAAGGTCGAAAAGAGGCTCGGCCATCTCCGGCAGCGCCGCGCCTTCCGCAGCCCAGTAATTCATCTGCAGGTTGATATTGATCGTATAGTTGCAGCTCCAGACCGCGCGCAAGTCCTGATTCCAGATGCCCTGCAAATTCGCGGCCTGTCCGCCGGGGCGCGAGCCGGCGATCAGCAGATAGCGCCCGTAATGGAACAGCAGGGCGTAGAGCGCCGTGTCGTCCGCCCGCCGGGCTTCCAACCGTTTGTCGGTCGGGACGCCGCCGTATACATCCTCGCCGAGGGATAGCTCCGCACGTTCGTAAAATTGACCGTGATCGGCCTCGTGCTCCGCGAGGGCCTGCGCCCAGCCGACGGCTTGCAGCCCGGCACGGTCATGCTCGCAAAGCGCCTTTTCGTCGCTTCCGTCCAGATACGGGTGCCGCTTCCAGCCGTTGAAGCTGGTGCGCGCAACGAGGCGAAGCTCCGCCGAATCGGCGTTTATGATCCGGATTTCCTCCTGGGTAGCTTCCATGCGCCCGCCGGCGGGAATTACCCAAAGCAAAGCGCGGCAGCGCATGCCGCGCTTCTCCGGCGCGCCTGAATACCGCACGGGATCGGCACAGTCCAGATAGCTGGGAACGACGTTTGAGGGGGCGAGCGTATCCAGCGCGATGCAGCCGTCCGCCGATGCCGTGCTGTGCCGCAACGGGCTGTCCAGCCGCACGGTCAGGCTGAGAGACGCGGGTTTGTCCGCCGTTATGCGCACGAATACCGCCTGCGCCGGACAGGATACGAAGGTCTCGCGGGTGAACCGCATGCCGTCCAGCTCGTATTCGGCGCGATGAACGGCGCGGGAAAGCGAAAGCTCCCGCCGGATATAACGCTCCTTACCGGCGCCGGTGTGCGAAATCCACAAATCGCCAAGCGGCAGATAGCTTTGCGTAAACCCGCCGAGCAGCTCGCGCTCGACAAGCGCCTGCGCCTCGTGCAATCGGCCCTCCTGCGCCATGTTACGCGCCTTCGGGTAATAGGTTGCCGCTCCGTACCGGTTGGTATCCTTGGGGTAGCCGGACCACAGTGTTTCCTCATTGAGGGCGATTCGCGCCCTGGCGCCGCCGCCCAGCTCCATTGCGCCCAGCCGTCCGTTGCCCAGCGGCAGGCCCTCCTCCCAGTGCTTCGCGGGCTGCTCGTACCATAATCTGTGTGCCATTGCTTTCCCTGCCTTGCTGCGTGGTTTATTCCGGAGTTTCGCGGTATTCCAGAGGGCTCAGCCCCGTTTCCTTTTTGAACACCCGGGAAAAATATCCCTGATCCTCATATCCGGTCATCTCGCCGATCTGCCGGATGGTGAACTCGGGCCGATATTTCAGATAATAGCGCGCCTTCGTCATGCGCTGGTTCGTCAGGAAGCGGATGGGCGATGCGCCGTGGTAGCGCTGAAACAGCTTCGTCAGGTGGCTGGGGCTGTACCCCATGCTGGACGCCACAAGGTTCAGGTTGATGTTTTCGTTGAAGTGCGCGCACAGGTAATCCTTGAGGGTGTTGGCGATATGGCCGGGCGATTCCGAGGCGATCAGCGAGGCGAACTCGGATTCGTACGCCTTGTTCTGCAATTGAAGCGTGGAATAAACGGAGGAAAGCGCGTCGGAAAGCTCCTGCGGATCCACGGGCTTGAGCAAATAGGCCGTCACGCCCAGCGCAATGGCCTTTTGCGCGTACTCGAATTCCGAATATCCGCTGATAATCATGAAATGCGTGCCCGGCAGGCGGTCGCGCAGCGCCTCGATCAGCTCGATACCGCCCATTTGGGGCATCTGGATATCGGTGATCACGACGTCGGGCAGATGCTCCTCCGCCATGTCCAGCGCCTGTACGCCCGTCTGCGCCAGCGCGATCACCTGAAACTTGTCCGAAACGCGCTCTACCATGCGCGCGATGCTGTGCAGCTGCAGGCTTTCGTCCTCTGCGATCAGCACCCGGAAAATACGGCCGTTCATCTGTGATTAGCTCCTTACTTTGCCGATCATGGCATAGCCGCCGCCCTTGCGCTTGCGGGTTGTGATCTCAAACAGGGCGTCCTTGCCGGCGAACAGCTTCCAGCGGGAATACACGTTGAGCACGCCCATGCCGCCGATGTGGCTGTCGGGCATGCCGGCGCCCCTGTCCAGCGCTTCCATGCCCTCGCGGATGGTCTTAAGCGCCCTGGCGGAGAAGCCCGGACCGTTGTCCGTTATCCAGATGCGCCAGCAGTCCGGCTCGTTTTCGCCCACGATCTGCAGCTTCCAGGGCGGCGCGCAGTCGATGCCGTATTTAAGCGCGTTTTCCACGAACGGTTGAATAATCAGGCGCGGCACGGGCTCGTTCATCAGCTCGTCGGGCACTTCGATACTGTAGGAAAGGCTGTTTTCATAGCGGATCTGCATGCAGTACAGGTAACGGGACACGTAATTGAGCTCCTCGCCCAGCGTCGTCATGGGATCGGAGTTGGTCACGTAGCGCATCATGCCGGTCAGCGAGCGGCACATCGCCACCACGTCGTCGGAACGGCCGGCGTCGGTCAGCGCGATGATGGAGGAAAGCGTGTTGAAGTAAAAATGCGGGTTGATCTGCGCCTGCATGGCGAGGTTGCGGGACTGAAGCGCCTGCTGGCGGGTTTCGATCAGCTGGTTCATGGAGATGTTGAGCTGCTTGCGCATCTGCTCGAAGCTCGCGTTCAGGCTGTCGATCTCCTTATATCCGGCCGAGCGGCCGGCAGGCTCCTCGCCGTTTTGCAGCGTGTGCGCGTCCGTGGCGTTCATCCGCTCGCCGAGCGTGCGGAGCGGTTTTGTGATCCGGCGGGACATTAGCCACGCATACAGCGCGATAATCGCCGCCATCAGCAGCGAGAGCAGCAGGATCATACGCAGCAGCGTGTTGGCGGGCTGGAGCACCACGCGCTCCGAGCGGCCCACGATATAGGTCCACCCCGTGTAATCCGACGCGATGGGGCAGGCAATCGTGTCGCCGCCTGAACTGTTCAGCAGCGCGTTGGCCTGGGCAAGCTCCTCCTCGCCGCCGTCAAACGGATAGATCAGCCCGCCGTCGCCGTCCAGAATGTACACCTGCTCGTCCTGATTGTTCAGCGCCGATACGCCCGCAAATACCACCGAGCAGCTTTGCACGGTCTCGATAAAGCCCTCGATCTCGCGGCTCTTGCCGATCCGCATACGCACCAGCGAAATGTAATACAGCGGCCTGCTCTCCGCCGAGCCCATCTTGGCGCTCAGGTAGGCGTGCGTGATGATTTTATAGCCGTCGGCGTCGACCGCCGCCTGATACCAGCGCAGCGACGGTAAATCGATGCCGGAGCTGACCACGTTCGTGGAGCCGACGCTCACGCAGTTGCCCGCCATATCGTACAGGTTCACGCGGTACACCGGCAGGCTGGAGCCGTTGACCGCCACGATGAGCTCGCCCAGCTCGGAAAGCGCCTGATAGCGCCGCCACACCGCGTTTTCATCATCGGAGCCCGTCGGCGAGGCGTCGGAGAGGATGCTCTGCACCTTATCCTTCGTCAGGCTGATATAGACGATATCCACCGATACGCCGTCCATCGCGCCGATGGCTGTCTCGGTCTGCTCCACCAAAGTCTGCGTAAGCGCCTCCAGCCGTTCGGTTTCCTGGTTGATGAGGATGCGCGAGGTGTAGATATAGAAGATCGCGGAAAACACGGCCACCACCACGAAGGAGATAACCAGATAGGACAGGTTGAGCTGCGTTCTCATGGAGGCTTTGCGCATATCCCGTTTCCTCCCGTGCCGCGTTGCCGCCGGGCCGGTATTTGGATATGAACAAGTCTAGCAGAAAAAACCGGGGCTTTCAACATCGGCGGCGCGTGGAAATTTTGTCCAAACATTCGTCGAAAAACTGCATTGGCGAACGTCGGCGCGCACGGTATGCTGAAGATACAAAAAACTCTACAAGGAGGAGTGTCCATTATGAAAAAACTCATCTCGTTGCTCCTTTGCCTGACGATTGTTTTCTCCCTTGCTTCGATCGCCGCTGCCCAGACAAGCGATTTCAAGGGTGAAACGCTGTCCATTCTGGTTTCCGCCGGATGGATGGATACCCGCTACGACGAAACCATCGCCCGTTTCGAGGACACCTACGACGTCACCGTGGACGTGCAGACCGTGCCCGCCGATCAGTACAGCGATCTGCTGCAAAGCAAGCTGACCACCGGCACCTGCGCCGACATCTTCTGGATTCAGTCCAATCCCTTCGCCATCGATTCCGTCATCGTCGATCCAGAGAAATACTGCATCGACTTCACCGGCGCGGATTGGCAGTCCGTGATGCCCGAAACCCGCTGGCCCAGCTGCATGAGCGGCGATAAGCTCTACGGCCTGCAGATCTGGCACAACAGCCCCGAGTATGTGATGGTTTACAACAAGACCCTGTTTGGGGAAATGGGCCTGAGCATCCCCACGACCTACGACGAGCTGTACGCCGTGTGTGAAACGCTGGACGCCGCCGGTATCGTGCCGTGGTTTATCCCCGGCGCGGACGCGTGGCAGCATCAGCTGGCGTTCTTCCAGATCGGCGGCGTGTACGAGGCGGCGACGCCCGGCCTGTATGACGCGCTCAACAGCAACACCGCCACCTTCGCAGGCAACGAAACCATGCTGCTGGTCCTCACCCAGTTCAAGGAGCTGTCCGACAAGGGCTTCTTCGGCAAGGACTGGATCGGCACCAACTCCACCAACATGGCCAACGAGTTCGGCGACCGTACGATCGCCATGGCGATGGCCAACTCCTCTTACATCAAGCAGATCAAGGAAGATACCGGCACGACCGACGAATTCGGCCTGTTCCTGATCCCGCTGGCGGATAACTGTTACTTCCCCACCAATCCGGCCGGCCCGACGATGTTCGGCTACTCCGGCGCGCAGGATGTGGAACTCGTGAAGGAATTCTTCAGCTTCGTATGCACGGCGGAAAGCCTGCAGGAGATTCTGGATAACTCGCCTTCCTACACCAATCTGGACGTTACCGTGGAAATCGATCAGCACTGGCTGGCCGAGGAAGAAGAATTTGTGGAAAGCATTCCCGCCGAGAACATGCAGTACTTTGTGCTGCAGACCGGCACCAAGTATACCAACGACTACTGGATGCAGTTCGGCAGCGATATGATCGCCATGTGCACCGATCAGATGACGGCCGGGCAGGTGCTCGAAAACATGGACGCGAACCGCGCGGATGCCGCGAAGCTTGCCGGCGATCCGGCTTGGGAGTAACGGCTGCGCAAACAACACTCCTTTGGCCGGGAGGGGACGGCTACGGTTCCTCTCCCGGCTCCCTTCGGGGGCGTATCCCCGGCTTATGAATTTGTAAGCATTGCTTGCCATCAGCGGGTATGCCCTGGTGGCATTCTGAATCGATATACAAACCGCATGGAAGCGCTTGTGCGGATCGGCGGATCGCGCTATCATGGCGGTGAATCCATCCCCTGGAACGCAACAAAAGGAGACGCATTGTGAATAAACGGAGGATCTACCCGCAGTGGTTCCTTTTCGCGCCGGTTGCGCTGTACGTTCTGTTTTTCCTGCTGCCGGGCCTGCTGGGCGTGTTCTACGCCTTTACCGACTGGACGGTGCGCAGCGCGGGAGACGTGCATTTTGTCGGCCTTCAGAACTTTATCGATCTTTTCACCAGCACCAACGTCCACTATGCGCAGGGCATCGTGAACACGCTGCGCTTCACGCTGATTTCCAACATCGTCAAGCTGATCCCCGCGCTGCTGCTGGCCGTGCTGCTCAGCGAAAACCTGCGCGGCCGTAACGTTTACCGTACGATCCTGTACATGCCCTCCATTCTCCCGTTTCTGATCATCGGCCTGGTGTTCAACTCCATCCTTACGTTCAACGGCCTGCTCAACAACATTCTGGATGCGGTCGGGCTGGAGAACTGGCAGCAGAAATGGCTCAGCGACCCGAACATCGTGTGGGGCTCCATCTACGCGGTGGACGCGTGGCGCGGCATCGGCTACGTGATGACCATCTTCCTGGCCGGCATAAACGCCATCCCGCGCAGCTATTACGAGGCCGCGGAGATCGACGGCGCAAACTTCTGGCAGCGCTTGATGCATATTACGCTGCCGATGATCTCCGGCGCGATCACGATCAATTTGGTTTTCGGCATCACATACGGTTTGAAGGTGTTTGATATCGTCTACGTGCTCACCAACGGCGGCCCCGGACGGGCGACGGAGGTCATCACCACGTACTCCTACCAGCTGTACGCGCAGGGCAAGTACGCGATGTCCACCGCCATGAATACCATCCTGCTGGTGTTTACGCTGGTGGCGGGCGTGTTCATCGTACGCATGATGGCCAAACGGGAGGTGCAGCAATGACGGTACGTTCCCATTCCACCAACCGGAACCGGCGCGTGCTGCCGTGGCGGCGCTACCTGCGCACGGCGCTCACGCAGCTGCTGTGCATCATCCTGTGCCTGATGGTGCTGATTCCGTTTTATCTGGTGATCGTCAATTCGTTCAAAACCAAGGGCGAGGCCGCGCGCATGAACGCTTTCCTGCCCACGGAATGGCATTTTGAAAACTACGCCGAGGTCGTGAAAAAGGGCAAGCTGGTGCAGGGCTTCCTCAACAGCCTGCTGTACGCGGGCGGAAGCTCCCTCATCGGCGTGCTGCTCAGCGCCATGGCCGCGTTCGTGCTCTGCCGCAAGCGCACGCGCTGGAATAACTTCATGTTCTATTTCATCCTCTGCGGCCTGTTTTTCCCCGTGAACTACGTCACGCTGATTCAGGTGCTCAACGGCTTCGGCATCAACAATACAAGGCTTGGACTGGTATTGGTGTATACGGCGACCATGGTGCCGTTCTGCGTGTTCGTGATCCGCAACTTTGTGCTTACCGTGCCCGTGGAGCTGGACGAAGCCGCCGTGCTGGACGGCGTCCGGCCGCTGGGACTGTTTTTCAGGATCGCCGCACCCATGCTCAGACCCGCGATGATCACGTGCTTTCTGCTGCAATTCATGGGCGTGTGGAGCGATTTCCTCACCCCGCTGTATATCATATCCTCCAGCAAGCTGTGGCCGATGAACCTTGCCGTGTACAATTTCTTCGGCAAATACCAATCGTACTGGAACCTCGTGTTCGCGGACATTATGCTGACCATTTTGCCCGTCGTCATCCTGTACCTGATCGGGCAGCGCCAGATCATCAGCGGCATGACCAGCGGCGCGGTGAAGGAGTAAAGCCTATGCGGATGGAAAAGCCGTTCGACTTTGCCACCAGGCTCCGGTTTACCCGTGCGGACGGCGCGCTTGCCGCGCCTTATATCTTCGCGGATGCAAACGGGGAATATCTGCGGCTGACAAGCGTCGAGCTTACGGACAAACAACTGTATACCACCGTGGTGGACGGGGAGCCGGTGCTGGAAACCAGGCAGACCGCCAACGGCGAGGTCAGCGTGATCGTCAACGCGCGCAGGGTGCCGGATCGGCTGGCGCGCCGCGCCGTGCTGCGCTTCCGTTGCGGAGAGGACGAGCTGCTCACCGGTCTTGGTCAGCATGAGGACGGGATTTATGATTATCACGGCCGCACCGAGTATCTGTACCAAAACAACATGATCGTCGCGATCCCGTTTCTGCTGTCCAGCGCAGGGTACGGCGTGCTGATCGAGGCCGAATGCGCCATGACGTTTGCAAGCGAACGGGGACAGTTTGCGTTCACGCTGGATGCGGTGGACGATTTCTCCGTCGCGGTGATCCGTGGCGCGGACGCGGCGGAGGCGCTGCGCCTGCAGGCTGCGGTCACCGGGCGTACGCGGCTGCTGCCGAAGTGGGCGTACGGCTACATGCAGTCCAGGGAGCGCTACCACAGCGCGGACGAGCTGGAACAGACGGCGAAGCGCTTTCGGGACGAAGGGCTGGGGCTGGACTGCCTAGTGCAGGACTGGCACACATGGAAACCGGGCCTGTGGGGTGACAAGACCCCCGATCCGGCAAGGTTTCCCTCCGTGCCCGCGCTGATGGACAGCCTGCACGGCATGAACACGCACCTGCTGGTGTCGATCTGGCCCAACATGGCCAAGGGCGGCGCGGACAGGACGGAGCTCGAGCGGGCGGGGAAGCTCCTGCCAAACAGCGAGACCTATGACGCGTTTGATCCGGACGCCCGCGCCCTGTACGCTGCTCAGTGCGAACGCGCGTGGGGCGGCGGCGAGGTGGACGGGTTCTGGTGCGATAACGCCGAGCCGTTTTCCGACGCCGACTGGAACGGGGAAACGCGCAGGCCGGACGCCGAGCGCTACCGGCTGGTGACCGAGAGCTCCGCACGCTCCATCGACGAGACGCGGGCCAACGCCTACGGCCTGTATCACGCCCTGGGCATGTACGAGCATTGGCGGGATAACCATCCGCAGAAGCGCATGGTCAACCTCACGCGCTCCGGCTACACCGGCGTGCAGCAGTACGGAACTATCCTTTGGAGCGGCGATATCAGCGCCCGCTGGGATGTGCTCCGGCATCAGATCGCCGAGGGACTGAAGATGGCGATGAGCGGCATTTCGCACTGGACGCTGGACACGGGCGGATTCTTCGTGGTAAAGGATGCCTACGACAAGCGCGGCTGCGACTGTGCCGGCATTCAAAAAAAGCTGTGGTTCTGGAACGGGAACTACAACGGCGGCGTGGACGATCCCGCGTACCGGGAGTTGTATGTGCGCTGGCTACAGTACGCCTGCTTTTTGCCCGTGTTCCGCTCCCACGGTACCGATACACCACGCGAGCCCTGGAATTTCGGCAAGCCCGGCAGCGCCGCCTACGAGGCGATCAAAGCGGCCATCGCCCTGCGCTACAGACTGCTGCCGTATGTGTACGCCGCGGCCGCGCAGTGCTGGTTTACGGGCGAGCCGATGATGCGGAGCCTAATGATTGCCTGCCCGGATGATCCGCGGGCGCGCGCCGTGTGCGACAGCTTCATGCTCGGAAGCGCGCTGCTGGTCAAACCTGTTACCAGGCCGGTCGGCGAGGGCGGAGACCGCACGGAGGTGTATCTGCCGGCGGGATGCGGCTGGACTGATTGGCAGTCCGGCGAGACTTATGCCGGGGGGCAGACCGTATCCATCGAGACCCCGATCGGGAAAACTCTGGTGTTCGTCAAGGCGGGCTCCATCATCCCGCTGTGCGAAGGCGCGCACAGCGCAAGCGGTGTACCGCCGCTGGCCGGTGAGCTGGCCGTGTATACGGGCCGCGACGGGGACGGCATGCTGTACGGGGATGCGGGGGACGGCTACGCGTACGAAGAAGGGGAGTATACCCGCGTACCGCTGCGTTGGAACGAGAGCACAAAAACGCTTACGCTGGGCAAGGCCGAAGGCATGGCGGGGCTGACGGCACAGTTAACGATCAGCTTTATCGCGCCGGACGGCAGGAAAACGCAGACAAGCGTTCATTACCTCGGCGATGCAATATCGGTGAGAATAAACGATTGAACCGGCGCGACGCGCCAAAAACGGAGGGTATTTCGATGAAAAAGGCTATGGATATCCAACTGGTGGTCCGCCCGATCGTAGGCTGCTTGATGCATACGCATTTTTGGGAAGGCCCCTGCCGCGCCGGGCGGCGGGAGGACATGACCCCCGAAGCGGAGCAAGCGTTTGCGGACCGTGCGTTTGAATCGGCCGGGAAGACGCTGCAGGAGATCAACGCGAAGGTGGAGCTTCTGCCTGCGGTGGACGCTCGTTATTACGAGGACTTCATCACGCCCCAGAGCGTGTTTAACCAGATCGACGAAAACGTGGGTACGGTCGACGTGTTCCTGACCATGAACTGGCGCATCCCCAAGCTGGAGCGCTACCGCAAGCCCGTGGTGATTTTGCACAACGGTAATGAGGGCATCGATTTTGCCGCGTACTGCCGCTCCATCGGCGTGGAGGCGTACGTGTGCCTGGACATGAAGGACCTCAACGAGACGCTGCATCTGCTGTGGGTGCGCAAGGCCGTGGCGAATACCCGCGCGCTGGTGCTCACCGCAGGCACGCAGCCGACGTTCGGCATCCAGAGCCTGATCCGCGATCCGGAGATCATCCGGCAAAAGTACGGCATGGAGATCGTAAAGATGCCCTTCACCAGCATTATGCCCTATATGGACAGGGTGACCGACGAGCGGGCCAGGCCGATTGCGGACCGGATGATCGCAGGCTCCTCCGAAACCAAGGTGAATACCGATTTCTTTCTTAACGACATCAAGTATTATCTCGCGGCGTACGACATGATGGAGGCTTACGGCTGCAACGCGTTTTCTACGTCGTGCCACGAGCTTTGCACCTCCGAGATTCCGCAGGATCGCAAGTTTACGCCCTGCGTGTGCCACAGCCTGATGAAGGACGACGGCATCCCCAGCGGCTGCGAGGAGGATCTGAACGCGCTGCTTGCGATGACAATTTTGCAGTACGCCGCCAACCGGCCCGCGTTTATGGGAAATCCCAGCTTTGAAAGCGAGGAGCTGATCCTGATCCATCACGCCGTGCCCGCGCTGTGCATGAACGGCTTTGGCACCAAGCCCATGGAATACAAGCTGTGGGCGTTCACGGGTCAGGGCTTCGGCGGTAAGCTGCAGGTGGATTTCACACAGAACGATTCCGATTTCGTCACGCTTGCGCGCTTCAGCCCGCTGGGCGATACCATCAGCATCAAGAAGGGCGAGGTCGTACGTTCCGAGTTTCAGGAAATTTATTGCAGCCCGTACTACTACATCCAGATGGATAACGCGCGCGCCTTCATGCACCAATTGGCCGGCTTCGGCCACCATCAGGTGCTGGTGTTCGGCGACTGGACGCGCATGGTCAAGCTGCTCGGCGAGATCATGCACTTCAAGGTGATGGAAGGATAAATGATCTACCTCAACAATGCCGCGACGAGCTATCCCAAGCCCGCGTGTGTGCTACAGATGCACGCGCGGGCGCTTGCCATGCCTCCGAATGCGCAGTATCGCGGCGCGGGAGAGGGGAAAGACGCGCTGGAGAGCTGCCGGGCAAGCGTTGCGGAGCTGCTGCATATTCCCGATCCGGCACGCGTCTTCTTTACGTCGGGCGCGACCGGGGCGCTGAACGCGCTGATACACAGCGTGCTGGAGGAGGGCGGAAAGATCGCGGCCACCGAAACGGAGCATAACAGCGTGCTGCGTCCGCTTGCCAATCTGGCGGAGGACTATGCCCTGTTGCCCTGCGATGCATCGGGCGTAATCGATCCGAAAAGCGTGGAAGATTTACCGGCGGATACCGCCGCAATCTTCGTCAGCCATTGCTCCAACGTGACCGGCACGGTGCAGGATTTGGCGGCTGTCACGGATGCCGCGCACGCGCGCGGGATGCTGTGCATCGCCGATGTTTCGCAAAGTGCGGGCTGCGTGCCGGTGGATGCGGCCGCGTGGGGCGTGGACGCGCTCGCCTTTACGGGACACAAAGCCCTGCTCGGGCCGCAGGGTACGGGCGGGTTTTACCTACGTAAGGGGCTGAATCTTCGGCCACTGCTCTACGGCGGCACGGGGCGCGACAGCGCGAAGCTGACGTACGGGCCGGACGAATACGCCTACGAGGCGGGCACGCAAAACGCGCCCGGCATCGCCGCGCTGGACGCTGGAGTACGCTGGGTGCTGGATCGCACGGTGGAAGCGATCGCCCGCGAAGAAAGCCTGCTGGCGCGCAGGCTGCGCGGGGGACTGGAAGGCATTGAGGGCGTTACCGTGTACGGCAAGGCGGGCGGCGGGCCCGTGATCGGCTTCAATCTCTCCGGTATACCGCCCGCGGACGCCGCGTATATCCTGTACGAATCCTACGGTATCCTGCTGCGCTCCGGCTTGCAGTGCGCGCCGCTGATCCACAGGCGGATCGGCGCGGGGGAGCGCGGCGTTGTCCGCGCAAGCCTCGGCCCGTTCACGACCGCAGAAGACATCGACGCGCTGATCGCCGCCGTTTCGGAAATCACGCAGGGGAGGAGCAGCGTATGAAAATCGTCGATAAGCAGATGTCCCCGGAACCGTGCGAGGAAGCAGGCTGGGCCGCGTACGATTACGCTTTGGACGCTCCGATGCTGCGCGGCGATATCCTGCGTCTGCGCCCGCTGGGGGCGTTCTCCTATCTGGAAAAGCTGCGCCGGCCGTTTTTCAAGGTGGAGAGCGACCATTATCTCGTTAAAGGGCTGGAAGGCAGACAAACCCTTCGCGTCGGCATACACCGCGACCACATGGACGAGCTGACCATGGTTGAAAACGCAATTGAAGGCAGATGAAAACGCTCCGCAGTTGAGTGCTAAATAACGATTTCCAGCAGTTAAAAATGCTTTAGCACATCAAAGCAGCTTGCGTTCAAAGCGCTTGTATTGCAGCAGAATCCACACCGCCGACAGGACGATCGCGGGGATCGCGGCCCAATACGCCGGGCCCATGAATACCTTGGCAATCCAAAACGACGGCAGCCAGGCAAAGAGATACTGGGTCTCGTTGGTAAGGAAAAACGGCACCGGCAGGCCGAACAGCAGCAGCCCCGCAAGCTTTGCCAGCGCCATGCCCTCCACGCGGTTATGGGAAAACACGACGATCATCATCGCGACCGGGATGCACAGCAGCACGGAGAGCAGGCATAATAACGCTATATTCCCGATCGTCCAATGCGTGAGCGAACAGCAGGCCATCAGCGCGGCGGAAACCAGCGCCGCAAAGAGCGCCGGAAACAGAAAGCGCGAAACCAGATAGCCCTGCTTGCGGATCGGCGTCACGGCCAGATAGGCGGATACGTGCTCGTCGATTTCCGCCAGCATCACCATGGAGCTGAGAAACACGAGAAAATACGGCGCGAACACGGCCAGGAACAGATCGAACAGCAGGTAGTATTCCCTGAGCACGGAGGGTTTGTTCAGCAGGGCGCACAGCTGCGTTTCCAGAAACGGAATCCCGAAGCGGAACACCGCGGCGATGACGAGCGGCAGGAAGCAAAAGAGCGTCAGCATGCTGTCCTGGCGAATCTGCCGGAGAAACATTTGCACAGACCGGACGTTTGCTTTCATAGCTTGATCCCTCCGACGGATTGCAGCATTTTATCCACCGTCCGAACAGCGGCCAACACGGCTGCCGCGGTCCAGACCAGCAGCGAGAGCATCGCAAGCGCCGCATGGCCCCGGCCGGTGCACAGCATCAGCATACCCACGCCCGGGTGCAGCAGCCAGACGTTGGACGGAAACCAGAACATCCACAGCACCGCCGGAACGGTGGTCAGCACTTCGATGGGAACGACGGCGAGAAAGAACTGGTTGAGTGTTTTGATCTTGCAGGCCACGATCAAGCTCAGTGCGGAAAACAGGCAGGAACACACGAAGACCGAGAACACAAACAGACCGATATTGCGGATCACACCCGCGGCAGCGCCGATGACCACGGCAACGAGCGTGGCGATCGCCCCGATGGAGACGAGCTTGGAAAGTACGTACTCCGCCGGCGTGACCGGGGAGACGGCGATCGAATTCAGCACCCGCTCGCTTTTTTCAAACAGTACGATGGCGCCCATGAAAAACAGCCCCATCGCGGCCGGATCGGTGAAGATCATTAGCAGCGCGGCGTCTCCCCGCCAGGCGGCGGGCAGGGCGTACAGCAGCCCGATATACACCAGCGTGAGGATGCCGTAAATGGCGTAAAACCCATAGCGGAACTGGAAGCGGATATCGCTGAAAATCATGGATTTCATTCTCATTGCAGGCGTCTCCCGGTCATCTCGACGAAGATATCGTTGAGGGTCGGCTCGGCGGAGTGGATGGAAACCAGCTTGTTTTCCCGGACGAGACGGAGCAGGGTTTCATCTCCACCCGTTTCATGCAGCGGCACGGCGCGCTCCAGCAGCTTGCCGCCCTGCGACCTGAAGGCGTAGTTGATCTGCGTTGCGCCCGTTTTTGTCATCAGCGCTCTGGGCGTGTCCAGCGCGCGGATGGCGCCGTCCACGATGAACGATACGCGGTCGCAAAGCTCCGTTGCGTCGTACATATTATGGGTGGTCAGGATGATCGTTCTGCCCGCCGCTTTTTCTGCCAGAATCAGCTCCTTCATCACGCGGGCGTTGGACGGATCCAACCCGTTGGTCGGCTCATCCAGGAAGAGAAGCTTCGGGGAATGCAGCAGCGCCTTGGCGAAGTTCAGCCGCGATTTCATGCCCTTGGAATACTCGGACACCTTTTTATTCGCATCCTGATATAGCCCGATGGCCTTGAGCAGTTTGTCGGTTTCCCGGTGCGCAGGGTACAGCGACGCGAAGAAACGGAGGTTTTCCCGGCCCGTCAGCTTTTCGTAGAGGCTAGGGAACTCGAAGTCCACGCCGATCTTCTCATAGAAGCCCTTTCCGGCGCGCTTTGCTTCCGCTCCGTCCACCCGCACGCTGCCGCCGTAGCGGGGGAGCAGGCCGATCAATATCTTTTGCAGAGTGCTCTTGCCCGCGCCGGACGGGCCGAGGAAGCCGAAGATCTCGCCGTCCCGAACGTCGAAATTCATTCCTTCGATAAAGGGTTTGCCGGTGTAGCTGAAGGTTAAATCCTGAACTGTGATCATTTTGTTTCTCCAAACATCTGCAGGACGATGCCCCGAAGCAGCAGGTGCAGTAGCTCGTCGAAGCGGTCGTACGCGATTTCCTTTTTGTGCAGCATCATCAGGAACGCGCCCCGCAGGGCCGCGCTGAACAGGCGGCTTTTCTCCGCGTTCATTTCCGGGAACAGCGCCATGAGCCTGCCCATCATCGCTTCGTCGTCCAGCGTATTGGTTTGCACAAATTCCGGAGGCGCCTTTTGCATCAGAAATTCCATTTCGCCGTTTTCCACAAGCTTGAGCAGAAACGAGCCGTCCAGCGATTGGTAAAGCCGGAAGATGATTTCCGTCAGGTGCTCCGCGTCCGGCTTTGCCTGCATTGCGGATATTTCGCGCAAAAGCTTTGCCTGAATTTCCGTATTGAGTTTCAGTATCACATCAAAAATGAGCGCTTCCTTGGATTCGTAAAACAGGTAAAACGTGCCCTTCGGAATGCCGGCGCGCCGCACAAGCTCGTCCACGGTCGTTTTGCGGATGCCGTAAACTGACAGACATTCCTCGGCTTCCCGGATCAGCCGCTCCTTGATATATTGTTTCTCCTGTTCTGTAAAGGACTTCGGCATGGGATCATCTCCAAAAAAACTATATGACTATAATAGCCAATATGGTCATGATAATGGAAAAACGGAAGGTTGTCAATGGTTCTAAAGAAAAAAGTATGGTTTATATCATGAAAAGGCGCACCGGAGTGCCGGCGCGCCAGCTGTTTCTGTATTCATTTATCATTGTTTTGTTATTCCCGGTATCCCTTGGGGTTTTTGCTTTGCCAGCGCCAGGAATCGCGGCACATATCGTCCAGCGTTTTTTCGGCTGTCCATCCGAGAAGCTTTTTTGCTTTGGCGGGATTGGAATAGGATGTGGGAATATCGCCCGGGCGGCGGCAGGTAACCTCGTAGGGGATGGGAATGCCCGTGACGCGTTCAAAGGCGTGCACCACGTCCAGCACGCTGTATCCGACGCCTGTCCCCAGGTTGAACGCTTCCACGCCCTGATGGGCGGCAAGGTAGTCGCACGCGACCACATGGCCCTTGGCCAAATCCACCACGTGCAGATAATCGCGCACGCCCGTGCCGTCCGGCGTGGGATAATCGTCGCCGAAGATCAGCAGCTTTTGGCGCATGCCGGACGCCACCTGCGTGATATAGGGCATCAGGTTGTTGGGAACGCCCACGGGATCCTCGCCGAGGGTGCCGCTTTCGTGCGCGCCGATGGGATTGAAATACCGCAGCAGCGCCACCGACCAGTCCGGGTTGGCGGTCGCCGTATCGGTGAGGATGCGCTCGATCATGTACTTCGTCCACGCATAGGGATTGGTGCAGCCGCCAAGCCGCATGGTCTCCTCCAGCGGCGACGTGCAGGAAGCGTCGTACACCGTTGCGGACGAGGAAAACACCATGCGCTTCACTCCGTGGCTTTGCATCAGCTCGCACAGCGTCAGGGTGCTGTCCAGATTGTTGCGGTAGTACGCCAGCGGTATTTCCACGCTTTCGCCCACGGCCTTGTATCCCGCGAAATGGATGACCGCGTCAAACCCGTGGCGCTGAAAAATCTTCTCCATCGCCTGTTTGTCGCATACGTCAACGTTGTGAAACTGAACGGGTTTGCCCGTGATTCTTTCCAGCCGATCCAGCACGACGGGGGAGCTGTTGTAGAAATTATCCACGATCACCGCTTCATGCCCCGCGGCGCATAGCTCCACATAGGTGTGCGACCCGATAAACCCGGCGCCGCCCGTTAAGAGTATTTTCATCGCAATCCTCCGTGGTCAGAATAATTGATCGGGATAGTGGCCGCTCATGTGCATCGCCTTGAGCTGCTGCTGTACGTAGGGCTTGTCCTCCTGATAGGTCACGCCGAACCATGCGGCGTCCGTGGTCAGCACGTCCACGGTCAGGCCGTCGCCCCGCATCAAATCGTCGGTCACCGTGGGGAGCACGTACTCCGCGCGCAGCTCGTCCGCCGGGAGCTCCTTTAAAAAGGCTTCGAACCGCTTTTCCGCAGCCTCCAGAAACCAGGGCGTGAAGCCGAACAGGTTCATGCTTACCAGACAGTCGGGATCGAGCACGACGCCGGTGGGATCGGTATGGGTGTCGCGGATAGTGCCGTCCGCAAACCGCTGGATTTTATACGTTTCGGTCAGCATGGCCAGCTTGCCGCTTGCGTCGGTTTTGCATACGCCGCGGGTCACGTGCCCGTGCTCGCTTACGGTATTTTTCAGGCGGTAGCACACCATGCACGCCTCTTTCTCCGCCTTCAGGGTGTGCAGGCGCTTGAGAATGCTGCGGTAGGGATCGCGCCCGTAATAGTCGTCCGCGTTGATGACCGCGAACGGCTCGTGCAAAACATCCTTGGCGCAAAGCACTGCGTGTACGGTGCCGAAGGGCTTGGTGCGCTCCTTGGGTACGGTGTACCAGGAGGGCAGACTGGAGAAATCCTGAAACACATATTCCACCTTCGCGTGGCGGCTGAGCGGATCTCCGATGATCTCCCGGATCCGGTCCTCAAAATCGTGCTTGATGATGAATACGACCTTGTTGAAACCTGCTTTCAGCGCGTCGTATACGGAGTACTCCAGCAAGATTTCGTTGTTCGGGCCCATGCCGTCGATCTGTTTGTTGCCGCCGTAGCGGGAACCCATGCCTGCCGCCATGATCAGCAGCGTATTGTCCATAGTTCCGCCTCCGTTTTCTTTAGTTTTCCGCGTTCCGAGAGCGGATGCGCATCTTCATCGGGCTTGGCTTTTTCAGGGTTTGAAAGCCTTCTGTGCTGTCGTGCCGGAAAAAAACGGTGATGGTGCGCAGCATCAGCTTGATGTCCAGCGAAAGGGAGAATTTTTCGATATAAAGAAGATCCAGAATGACTTTATCCTTGGGTGAGGTATTGTATTTCCCGTCGATCTGCGCCTGCCCCGTAAGGCCCGCCTTCATTTGGTTGCGGTACACAAACTCCGGCACCTCGCGCGTGTAGCGATCCACGTTTTCCAGCATTTCCGGCCTGGGGCCGACGATGCTCATGTCCCCGGTGAACACGTTGAACAGCTGCGGAAGCTCGTCGATCCGGTACTTGCGCAGTACGCGGCCAGCCCGGGTGATACGGGCGTCGTTTTCGCAGGCGCTTTCACTCTGGCAATCCCCGGCCTGCTCGTACATCGTGCGGAATTTGATGATGTTGAACACCTTGCCGTTGAGGGTTGCGCGTGCCTGCCGGTAAAAAACGGGACCCTTGCTGGTCAGCCGGATGCTGATCCCCGCGGCGAGCATCAGGGGACTGAGCGCCAGAATGCCGACCGAGGAGATGACGATGTCCATCGCGCGCTTTAAAAACCGCTGTATCAGCGTCGGCTCCAGACGGTGTGTGAACAAAAACGGCGTGTCGTCAATCACAACCTGCGAGGAGGAGGAAATGATCACGTCCTCCAGCTCCGCCAGCAGGTACATGGATTTGCCGTGCTTGTAGCAGAAGGCCTCGATCTGTGCTTCCTCGGTATCGGGGATACCGGAGAGGAAGACCACGTCGTGGTCGCGGATGGTTTCGTATACGTCGTCGCAGTTGTAATGTAGTACGTCGCAGAGCTTGTACTTCTGCGTAAAGGAATTGATTTTTTCCGCGATATGGTCCGCCTGCTCCTGCGACGAAGCGATAATGCAGCAGCGCTCCGGCGGATTGATGCGGAAATAGAAGATGTGACCGAGCTTGACAAAGAAAAAGATTACCGCCGTCTGGATCAGCAAAATAAGGCAGAACAAGAAAAAGTCCTCTCCGAACAGGATGAGGCGCGCGTTGTTGGCGGGGTTGACGTTCATGATCTGCAATTGGATATAGGTGACGATATCCGTCATCACGACGGAGATCAGTATGGAAAAAAACACGGACCGCGGTTTGTTGATCCCCAGCTTGTATCCGCCGTATACGTTGGTCAGGATGAAAAGCACGATGGCAAACGTCGCCATCGTGATGGCTGCGGTACGGCTCATATTGATGATTTGCGGGTTGGTGACGGAAAGCAGAAGGAAGAAGGCGACGAAGACGAGAAGATAGAGCGCAGCTTGGAAAATCGTCGCCACCAATTGCGACTGGAAATACCGTTTCTTCATGCATGCCTCCGCTGCAAAACCATACCCCGCACGTTTGTACTATGCAGGGTTTTCTAAAGCGTCTCTATGATGAATGGCTTGAAACGACCATTCGCAGGATATCATATTGCAAGCGCAAAGTCAAGGCAGGGCGCTGTTTGGCGCACCGCGCTTACAGCCGCAGAACAACGCCCAGCACCGCGCCCGCCGCGATATAGACGATGGGGTGTATGCGCGCAAGCGGCTTGATTTGCAGCAATCCGAGCAGGGAAAGAAACAGGGCCAGCACAATCCATTGGAAGGGCGCTTCGACGCCCTGCACGGTGAAGAGCGACGATCGCAGCACCAGATATCCGGCGGCGCCGATCAGGCCGGTTACGGCGGGGCGCAGCGCTTCCAGCCCGCCGTTGATCCGGCGGCTCTCCTTGAATCGGTCCAGAATGTGCACCACGATCAGGATGATCAGGAACGGCGGCAGCGCGACGGACAGCGTCGCCACCACGGCGCCCAGCAGGCCCGCGACGTGAAACCCGACGTAGGTCGCCATGTTGATGCCGATGGCCCCGGGTGTGGATTCGGAAATCGCCACCATCTGCATCAGCTCGTCGACGGAGAACCACTGCGGATGGTTATACGACATCTGGATTAAAAACGGAAGCGTAGCCAGGCCGCCGCCAACGGCAAACAGGCCCGCCTTGAAAAATTCGTATCCGAGCAGAAGGTAGGTCACGCCGGCCGCCTCCTTCCGAACCAGAGCGCGCCGAACATCGCGAACGCGATGGTAACGTAAATCGGCGAAATGCTCAGCAGGCCGACGGTTACAAAGGCGAGTACGGCGATGGCGGCCTTCAGCCAGGTTTTCACGTTTTTTACGGCGAGCTTCCAAACGGTGGAAGCGATCAGCGCGCTGACCGCCACGCGGATTCCGGCAAACGCGTGCTGCACCCATACGATGCTTTCAAAGTTCCGAAGCACCGCGGCAATCGCCGTAATGAGGATCAGCGACGGGGTAACAAACCCGAGGGTGGTAATCACCGCACCCCAAAAGCCCCGTCTGTGATACCCCATAAAGGTGGCGATGTTGATGCAGATAATCCCCGGCGTGCACTGGCTGACGGCAAAATAGTCCAGCAATTTCTCTTCGCTGATCCATTTCCGTTTTTCGACGATTTCCCGGATCAGGATCGGCAGCACGGCATATCCGCCGCCAAATGTAATACTGCCGATGAAAAAAAACGTACAGTATAGGTTGAGTAATTCTTTCATGCGTACACTCCTAAAGATGCAATGGTTAATGGGTTCGATTAAATTTCTGCATCTCCTTCCGGTTTGACTTCTCTAACTGTGGGTATATAATGAAACGGAGGAGTGAAGGCTATGGAGCATTACAAGCTTGAGGGCATGACATGCGCGGCCTGCAGCGCGCACGTGGATAAGGCGGTCCGCAAGCTGCCGTTTGTGGAAGACGTGCAGGTGGATCTGCTGGGCAATTCCATGCGCGTGAAAACGAAGGACGGACAGGCACATGCGCAGGAAATCGAAGCCGCCGTGGATCACGCGGGATACCATGCGGTATCCAATGAAAAGTCCGCTGTGCGTACGCCCGCGCCCGTACGGAAAGAGCCGATGCGTTTCCGTTTTCTGGTGTCGTTGATTTTTCTGGTTCCGCTGATGCTGATCGGCATGGGGCAGATGCTCGGGCTGCCGATGCCCGCGGTATTGCGCATGGATACCTATCCGCTGACCAACGCGCTGGTGCAGCTTTTGCTTGCCACACCGGTGCTCTTTGTAAACCGGGCGTATTTCTCGACGGGTTTTAAGCTGCTTTGGCGGCGTGCGCCCAATATGGACAGCCTGATCGCAGTCGGCAGCGGCGCGGCCTATCTGTACGGCGTTGTGATTCTGCTGCAGATGACGATGGCGCAGGGCGCACAGGTGCATGAGCTGGCTGGCAACCTGTACTTCGAATCCGCCGTTATGATCCTGACCCTCGTTACCCTCGGCCGCTGGCTGGAGGCGCGCGCCAAGGGGCGCACCACCGGCGCGATTGAAAAGCTGATGGCGCTGGCGCCCGATACCGTGAGCATCCTGCGTGACGGGCAGGAAACGATCACATCCATTGATCAGGTGCGGCGCGGCGACGTGCTGATGCTCCGCCCCGGGGAACGGATTCCCGTGGACGGTATCCTGCTGGACGGCGATATCGCCGTGGACGAATCCCACATGACCGGCGAAAGCCTGCCGGTAGATAAACATAAGGGAGAGCCGCTGATTGCCGGAAGCCTGAACCCCGTATCCACCTTTCAAATGGAAGCGACGAACGTGGGGGAGGATACCACGCTGCAGAAGATTATCCGGCTGGTATCGGAGGCGGGCGCGAGCAAAGCGCCCATCGCCCGGCTGGCCGACCGTATCTCCGGCATCTTCGTACCGGTCGTGATGGGGATCGCCGCGGTGACCTTCGCCGTTTGGATGTTTGCGGGGGAAGGATTTTCCTTCGCGCTGAGCCGCGCCATCGCGGTGCTGGTGATCTCCTGCCCGTGCGCGCTCGGGCTGGCAACGCCCGTCGCCATTATGGTGGGCACCGGCGTGGGCGAGCTGAACGAGCTGCTGTTCAGCAACGGGGAATCGCTGGAAACGCTGCACCGTGTAAAGAGCATCGTATTTGATAAAGCCGGCACGCTGACCGAGGGCAGGATGACCGTGCATACGGTCG
>Ga0116164_10000987_pt1 | contig 22365 bp, 16 predicted proteins | sample AD_UKC109_MetaG_FD_89888 | JGI IMG/M metagenome (GOLD analysis project Ga0116164, IMG submission 89888) | Active sludge microbial communities of municipal wastewater-treating anaerobic digesters from Hong Kong - AD_UKC109_MetaG | ecosystem: Engineered > Bioreactor > Anaerobic > Digestate... | reverse complement strand
TCTCTTGCATCAAAGGTGTTCCGGTATCCAATTTCTTGACTTGTGAAAAGTTAATAGCTGCAAAACTTAGTGCTGCGATAACTGCGATAACAACTATTCCTAACATCTAGTGATCCTCCTTTTAGTCTGAAATGTAATTATTTATTTTTCCATCATAGATAATTGCTTGGGGTTGAAATGATGCTAATTGTTCGCTGTTTAATTCGAAAATGTTCTTGTCCGATATGAATCCATCGGCTGCATAGCCATCAGCAATCATGCCGATTCTGTTTTCCATGAAACCTGCTTTGGCAGATGCCAAGGTGTATTTCTCGAAAGCAGTTTTCAAGTCAAAAAAATGTAGGGCGCTAACCATGTTTTTAAAAGGATTGTAATCCTCTACAGGGGCATCTGTGGAGAGGGAACATTCAATTCCCATGTCCAACGCTCGCTTGAAGGGATAGGCGATTTGTTCCATCCTACTTTTTCCGAGAATGGTCATAGCCATATCATAGTCACTGGTATAAAAAACAGGTTGTATGCTTAAATAAAGGTTCATTTCTTTTATTCGTTTGAGTTGTTCGTCTGAAGCCATTTGTAAATGAATGATGCGATGACGCAGAGGATTGTACGATGTGATGGATCGCTGAAAACCATCCAAGGCAATATCCAGTGCACCGTCACCAATGATATGGACCAACAGTTGTAAATCATTTTCTTCGCAAATACGAACGTATTGGGCAAATTCATCACTGTTCATGTAAAGGACACCTTTGGTTTGTGTGCCTTCATAAGGTTTTTTTAAAAAGGCGCTTTTGGCCCCAAAGGAACCATCTAAAAAAATCTTCACCGAACGAATTGAAGCGTAATCTGTTTCATTTGAATGAAAAACGCCTGTTTCAATTAAATCGTTCAGTTCGTTTATATTTTTAGGATTCACCTTTTCAAAAATCCTTAAATCTTTTTGAGATTTTAAAACGTCGACTAAGTCGTTGATATGATTGGAATGATAATCATCCGAGTGAACACATGTGATGCCCGTTTTCTTTACTGATTCTGAGGCTTTTTTTAGAAAATGAATGAGATCTTCCTTTGAGTAATGCAATAATTGCATGGTGAGTTCCAATGTTCTTTCTTTTAGAATGCCACGACTAAAATCCGAATCATCCGTTTGTGGAATGTTGTTTTGCTTTAAAGCTTCTATCAGTTTACTGTTACAGGTAGCTGTATGACCGCATTTTCTTATTAGCAAACATTTTCGGTCCGGTATGACAGAATCGATAAACGCCCTGTCTGGGAAAAAGCCCAAATGACTTTCATCCCATCCCCTTAAAACGGCAAATGAGGTATCTTGAGTTAACATGACGGTTCTCAGTGATTCCGGAGAGCTGATGTTTTTTAAGTTGTACCTTGATTGTTCAATGCCGATTCCAAGCAAATGCAGATGAGAGTCAATGATGGAAGGGTAAAGATAATGATTGCGCAAGTTGATGACATCGTATGATTCTTCATATTTTGCCTCACCTGCTTGTTGGTATTTTTTTTCATCGATGACGATGTTTCCTGATTCGAATGTTTGTGTTTGAGTATTGTAGATTTTTAGTCCTGTTAGTCTGATTTTCACTTTTCCTCCATTATGCTTAAATAATTCTGACCATACCGATGTCGTTTAAATATTTCATTTCATAAATTTTGTAGATGATCTGCGATTCATCATTTTTGATCTGTTCTTGATCATAGTGATAACCCTGTGAAAATAAAGTTGTGATATAACTGTTGGAGAAGATGTTGATTAAAGTTCTTAATTTTGATTTTTCATCGCCGGTAATGTTTTCCGGTTGATTCACCACATGGTCCAGCCATTCCAAATATTCATTATTAAACAATTCTTTATCTAAGGTGATGAGGTAGTTGAGTTGTGTAATGATGGCAGAAATGGAACAGTATTTCAGAATATGGCTGACAATCTTGTGTTTGTATATTTGTGTAATTTCATAAGGTAAGTTTTCTTCGTACTGGAAATAAGCAATCATGTTTTTTGGATCATATGAATTAATGGAGATTTCCCGTTCGATTTTTTCATCGGATGAGAGAAAGCTTAGAGTTATAAAATTTTTCCTTTTTGTCAGGAATTCAAAATCCCCTCTGTTTTCGATAATGCACTTTCCGGTTCGAATAATGTATCCGAAATACATTTCAAAAGGAGAAAAAAACCAATCCGGGTTTTGAATGGTAATCAGATGCATGGGTATTTCCATCAAAACAACCCCTTAAACGGTGTAATTAGACCAACTTGAACAAGATCAATGAACAAAAACCTCTCCATTTTACCATAATTATAGCACGAGACATATCTCATTTGTTGACTTGTTTTTGATGGGGTGAAAATCGTGATTAGTCCTGGCTATTTTCATTTCTCTAGCTTGTAATCACTTTTTTTTCGTGTTAAAATGGGTAAGATACTTTGAAGGAGCAGCAAATATTGACGACCAAGTTCAAGTCATTCATTCAGTTTCTAATCATTATCATATCAACACTCACAGCTTTTTTAATTGCAGATGGAACCTATTTCTATTATTCTATCGGGATATTCTTTTTCATATTCTTTTGTTATTTAGCCTATCTGCTACAAAAGATCAATACACAAATGCTTTATGAAAAAAATGCTTATCGATTTTTGATTTCTGATGAAGAAATGGAAATATGTATTATAGTGGTTATAAAAAATGAAGGTGAAACCATTATCAATACAGTTAATCATTATCTATCTTTTCCGAAGAAGGTTCGTATTCTGCTTTATGATGACGGCTCAACAGATCAAACCCCTCAAAAATTAGTGAAAATAGCTCAAAAATACCCAAAAAGGCTTGAAATTAGACCTTTGAAAAAGAGGGATATTTGTGTTCACCCCAAAGCATTCGCTTTAGAAGAAAGCTTTAACGGGCATGATGCCGAGCTTTTTCTTGTGATTGATGCGGATACCATCATTAGTCAATCGGATTTTAAAAAAGCCTTATCTGCCATTAAGAATGAACAACTCGATGTTTTGCATATAGCACGACGGAATAACCGTAAGGATTGTCTCGTTAATCATTTAGCAGATAGAGAAGAGCTCATGAATATGGTGTTTCAGCTGACGAGGCTGAATACCCATCAATTTAGTGGTTCCGGATTTTTTGTCAGAGAATCAGTAGTAAAAGGACTTGTGTATTCCGATGGTATTAGCAGCGAAGATACGTATATTTTAGAATATGTCAAAAAGAAATCGGCGAAAATAAAGTTTTTTCTTTCTTTGTTTGCACAGGAAAGAGCACCGAAAGATTATTTTCATCTCATCAGGCAGCGTCAGAACTGGTTCAACCAGTCAGCTCCTTTTTACATTAAAAACTTTTTCTTTTTCATAACAATGGTACACATTTTAGTATCTTTTGCAGTGGTGGGTTTGGTCGTTCCGATTTCCATTGGCTTTTTGTTTGTTTCTGTCGTTCTTTCGGTGTTATTGGCAATTGAGATTGCGGTTAGTGTCAAAGTCCTAGAGGAGAGTATCACTAAAACCATTTTTGAAACATTACTAATGGTTGTAAATATGGCGTTTGTTGTTTGGCCTGTTTATTTGTTTGTTTTGTTCAAGATGGTTTTTTGTCGTTTTTCCATAAGCATACATAAAAATAATTGAGACCCATTGAGATGAATAGATGGTTATAAGAAGATAATAAAAGTGGCCGTTTTTTATAACGACCACTTGCATTTTTTATCCGTTTCTTTTTAACAAGCCTTTTTTCTTGGCATGTTCTTCCATCTTTTTAAAGGTTAAGATTCCCACCGGTAGCATCACGATGCCCATTAATAATAACGGAATCGTGTAGTTATTTAGTGATGTAAAGGCTTTTCCCTCAAGAATGGCCTCCCGCATTCCTTTTAACGCATAGGTGGCGGGAGATATCCAGGCAACTTTCTGCATCCACATGGGTAATACTTCCACTTCGTAGTATACGCCTGAAAACATGAGTAATAAGGCCTGGAAAATATGCACGACTTGGACTCCTTTTTCAGGTGAGATCAGCGGTAAAATTGCTGCGATCATTCCCAGTCCAATGAAAGAAAGACTTCCTACTGCCAAGACCCCTCCTGCGGCTGCAATGTTGGCTTGACTCAGATTGAGTTTGAAAAACCAGGATACAAAGAATAAGATCAACACACTTCTAAGAAGGCCGTATAAGATCGAATACCAGCAAACACTCAGCAGGTGTGTTGCCCTGGAAATAGGAGACATAAAGGTGTATTCAATGGTTTCTTCCCAGCGTTCCCAAGCTACAGTTTCCGCCACAATTTCAAAGAGTATGGAGAGATACCCCCAAAGAATGGATCCGATTAACATGTATAAGATTAGATAATTCACATCTACAACTGCGCCGGAAAATGATTCAACACCTTTTCCGATAAAGCCCATTGTTACTGAGTTTGCAACTGTATAGGCTAAAAATACAACCTCCCATTTCCAATATCGTTTAGTTAAATTGAAATTTCTTTCGACAAACGCCCACGCTGCCCTTAATTCTCTTAATACTAATTGCATTATGACACCTCTCGCATTTCTTCTGCTTTTTCCTGCTCAGCATTCAAAGTTGTTCCCGTATAATGTAAAAAGACATCTTCCAAGGTCGCCTCCTTAAAACCTGTTTTCGGGACACTTTCTATTAGTTCATTTATTTTTCCCATCTTTCGAATTTGTCCCTTGTGAAGTATTGACACTCTGGAACATAGTTCCTGAGCTTCATACATATCGTGTGTCGTTAACAGGATGGTTGTACCATATTGTTCTTTTACTTCAAAAATCAGGGCTTGTACTTCTCTTTTTGCCCTTGGATCCAACCCGGTAGTGGGTTCATCCAGTAACAGTAATTTAGGAGCGGTTAAAAAGGCTCTGGCTATGGATACTTTCTGTTGCATACCCCTTGAGAAATCTTCTATAGGATCTCCAAGGCGTTTTTTATCCAAACCAATCTTTTCAAAGATAGTGTTTAGTTTTTCTTTTGCCTGTTTTTTTGGAATGCCATATAAACCGGCTGTGAACAGTAGATTTTCAATAGCCGATAATTTTTTAAAGAAACTGGCTTCAACGGATACCCGGTTGATCAAACCCCTCACTTTTACAGATTCTTTTTCAGTATTATAACCAAAGACCTCTATGGTTCCCTGATCGGGGATTAACAAAGTTGATATCATTCTGATTAACGTTGATTTACCCGAACCATTCGGACCAAGGACTCCAAACGTTTCTCCAAGATCGATGGAAAAAGTGATGTTGTCAACTGCTTTTAAAGGATCTTTTCTTTTTTTGATAAAATACTTACTTACTTGATTAACTGATAATGCAGCTTCATTTGTTGTAATCACAGCTGTACCCCCTTTGTGATTGTTCGCCTTTTGGTCATCATTCATGGGAAATACTCGTTAAATGATGGTTGTAAATGGTACGAAGAATAAACGCTGTTCCTTTGATTACTTTTTGATTGAGATAGTGATAGATTTTTTTGCATAAAAACACCTCCTGATAAATTTGCAAAAAAAAGCCGTGACTCTCGTCACGGCCTGTTATATCATCTTTGATTTAGACACTCATAACCAATTTTTTCCAATATGCAGGCGTAACGAGATAGACGTATCCCACGACAGTTAAAAAGTCAAGTTTAAGCATCGTAATCATCGTTGCACCTCCAAAATAATCTTTGAACATTATATCATACTGTGTGTTGAATTAACTATAAAGTCCCTATAATGTAACGAAAGTTGGGTGATCTTTACCCAACTCATTTTAATAAATCGGTCAGTTGTGAATGAATCATTGAGTTAGAGCAGATCAGGTCCTGATCAGAAAGTGAGGCATCGTGCTGATAAAAATCGGTTGTCTTACCTCCAGCCTCAGATAAAATCTTTGCAGCAGCAGCAAAATCCCATGGTTTTAATCCGGTGCCAATGAATGCTTCAGAATGTCCGGCAGCTACTTCGCAGATTTGCAAAACCGATGAACCCAAGATACGGACCCTTTGAGCTTTTTCAAAAAGCCTAAAGAACAACTTCATTTTTAGGTCTTTTTGTGTGGGTTGATTTTTCAACTGGTGTGTAATTCCCGTGGTGATCAATGCGTGCTCTAAAATGTTGATTTTGGACACGCTTATTGGTTTTGCGTTCAATAAGGCGCCCTTTCCTTCGTAAGCTTCATACATATTTCGAATCTCAGGACAATACACAATTCCGAATTTTATCTGCCCTTTTTGGGCAAAAGCGATTGAAATGCCCCAAAATGGTGAGCCATGCATAAAATTTGCCGTTCCGTCAATAGGGTCAATGATCCATAAATTTTCTGATTCTAAGTTCGTTTGTTGTCTGTTATTTTCTTCAGCGTATATTTGATCCGATTTGAAAACTTCTAAAATTAATTGGATAATGATTTGCTGTGCGAGTTCATCTAAATTCGTAACCGGATCCTGAGCATGATCATCTTTATAATATACTTGAAGTTCGCCTGTGTGTAAATCAGTGATTTTCTCTCCCACAATTAGTGCTATTTTTTTTGCTAATTGATAGCGTACCAGAGTTTCCATCAATAAGAGCCGTTAACTGTCTGGCCTTGAAGAATCTTGATTCCACTACTGGTTCCAAGCAAAGCGGCTCCATTGGCAATCATTTTTTTTGCTGTTTCTAAATCTCGGATACCACCGGCAGCTTTAACTTGAATATTGCTGCTGACGGTGTATCTCATGAGTGAAACATCCTCAAGTGTTGCACCGTGTTTGGCGAAGCCGGTAGATGTTTTGACAAATTTCACTCCCGCTTCTTCGGATAATAGGCAAGCGATAATCTTTTCCTGATTGGAAAGATTACAAGCTTCAATGATGACTTTTACTGGAATATTCCCAGCGGTTTTAACAACTTTATGAATATCAAAAAAGACATTTTCATAGGACTTTTCTTTGAGTTTTCCTTGATTGATGACCATATCCACTTCGTCTGCTCCCATAGCAATAGCATTTTCGGTTTCTTTTGCTTTAGTGACAGTTGAGTTCATTCCCAAGGGGAATCCAATTACTGTAACAATCTTAACCACTGAATCAGAAAGAAAATCTCGGGCAATTGGTATGTAGGAGGGGTGAATACACACAGATCTGAACTGATACTTTTTAGCCTCTTCACATAATATTCTGATATCTTCTGTTGTAGCAGTTGCATTCAAGTTGGTATGTTCAATGGCAGCTTTAATCTCGGATATTGGTACTTCTGATGCATCATTTTCAACGTATACAAAGTTTTGTTCGATCTGTGCTGCCTTGTTGAGTAGTTTACCGATCGGTTCATTCACGATTAATCACCTCTCCTTGTTGCTTAAGCTGTTCATAACGCCCAAAGCGATGGAAATAAGTTTTGCTTGGGCTTTGTCTGCCCGGCTGACGATAATAATAGGAACCTTGGCACCCATGATTAAACCGCCTATGGTTCCTCCCCCAATATATTCAACGCTTTTTCCCAAAAAATTTCCACTGTGTATGTCCGGGACAAGAAGTATATCAGCATTCCCCGCAACTTCACCTTCTATGCCTTTTATCTTTGCCGCAAATGCACTCAATGCGATATCTAATCCAAGAGGCCCTTCGATAATACAGTTTTTGATTTGATTTCGTTGGTTCATTTTGCTCAAAATGGCGCCATCCAAAGTTTCTGGCATTTTGGGATTAACGACTTCTACAGCAGCTATAGGCGCTACTTTTGGGCGACTTACGCCAAGACTTCTCATCAGAGATACGGCATTTTCTACGATTTGAATCTTTTCTTCCAATGTAGGTTTAAGATTCATGCCACCATCGGTAATCGCAATCACTTTTTTTAAACTAGCAGTAGATGCAACGGCCACATGGCTTAAAAGATTGCCGGTTCTCAGTCCCCATTCTTTGTTGAGTACACTTGACAAAAGAGTGGCTGTTTTGATCAACCCTTTCATCAATACCGTGCCGTTACCCTCACTGATGTATTTCACGCTTTTTTCAGCCGTTTCTTCCGGGGTTGATGCATGGATGATTTCATAATCTTTGAATGCAATTGTTTTTATGTTTTCTTCTATTTTTTTGGAATCACCTACCAGCACAGCTTCGGTAATTCCCATCTCGCAACTTTCAGACAGGGCTTTCAAAGCCTCCAAGTCTTCTGCACCGGCTAATACGACTTTTTGGATTTTTGCCTGTTTGAGTTTGTCAAATAGCTCGTTAAAGTCCTTCATTTGCCCTCCTCGGTGGTTATTTAAACCATATGGTTCCGTTGTTGGATAACACGTATATTCCTTGTTCGGTAAAAGTAAAGTCCTTGATTTCCTCTGTAAAAGTGTATTCGGCTATATTGTTGTCTAAAGCATTGTAAATGATCAAGGTGTTTTGGCTTTTGGTAATTACTCTCAGGTTCTTTTCATCATAAAGGGCACTGTCGATGGGTTTACCAAGTTCAATCGGCAACGTGATTCGATCTTCCAAAAGCATGTAGTAAATGATCTTTCCCGTTGAGTCTAAGATGCCCAGTTTTGTGCCTTCGATGAGGAATACACGTTTAATTTCTGCCAGATTTTCGTTTTCAAGGTCAATGACGATTAGTTGTCCGGGGTTGTAAGGGTTAGTAATACCCATTGATTCATTAAAGAAGAAGAACAATCGGTCTTTTCTCATGGAAGCGAAGTGGATGTCATTTCCTTCTCCGAATTTGAACGTTCTGATCGTTTTGGAGTTTTTGATGTCAAAAACGGATAGCATGTCTTTATCCCAGTAAATGAAGTATCGTTCAGAGCTATTGACATTACCCTCTTTAAATACTTCTATTGCATAATCCGATAATTTTTTGTCTGAAAAAGGATAATACTTCTTCCCTTCGCTGTGTATAACGGGAGGATTTTTTAAGATATCAGTAATGACAAAGGAATCGTAAGGAAGATTACCCTTTTCCATGGTGTCGCTGTTGGGGGTATAAGAATAAACGTTCTGATCTGTTGTGATAAGAGTAAGAAGATTTTCGTCTGAAAAAAGTCCATAAGCTGAAGAAAAATGGGGTTTATTTGATATTTCTGAACCAGCGATTAAATTCCAGCTTTTCAGATTATAGAATTCATCAATAGAGATCATATTTTCTTTGTAACCTGATAAATCACGAACAGGATGAGGAATACTTGTTTTTCCAATTTGAGTTAAAGTATTGTTTAAGATAAAAAGATTTCCCTTATCCGTCCCAAACATGATCCAATCCTTATCAATATCGGCGGGATATACCGCTTGAATTTTCTCAGAGGTAATTCTTCTTTGAATACCCCCTAAAATACCGACCGTTGAATTGTCATCGACCCAATATGTTTTGCCTTTGTAACTGAACACAAAATTGATGGGAACATCAGAACAGCTTTTGCTATTGATGATACCTTCCGTGCTCAGAGTTCCCACATTTCCTTTTGCATCTCCGAAAAGAAAATGATCTCCTTGAGTCATGTCTGAGTTGATGGCTGTTACTTGATTTTTGGAATAGATATTTTTACCCCTTGTAAAGTCAATTGTCATGATTTTTAATTCTCCGGTTTGTCTCAAAAGGAGCATGTACTCACCATTTCTTGAAAAACAAATATCTTTGCCCTCTGAAATCGGGAATTTATAGCTGTTGATTTTTGAGGTGTCTTTGGTGGAATAAAGGTTGTCTACATCCCAAATCTCTATTCTGCTTTCAAAAAGCAACGCCAGCAGGTTGTATTTGGAAATAGCGGCATCTAATAACGAGCTTTTTGAATACTGAATATTTTTGATTGTTTGTAATAGAGGGTTAACAATGCGCATGTTGGTGTCTCCGGCTAAAATATAACCGTAATCATTATAGGCAACTGCGCTTTTCCATCCGCCATATATTGCCGTCAGTCCTTGCAATTCTTCAGTGGTTAAATCTCTTTCGGTTTTTTCACCAGTTGGGATGGGTGTGTTTTTTTCATCATCAATGTCTCCTACAATAACTTTTCCATCCAAAACGATGGCTATTTCTTCCTCTTTTTCTTCAGGAACAGCTTTCTCCATTTCTGAAGATTTCTGCGTATCTTCTTTTTTGATTTGAGATAGATTGATACTGGTATCGTAATATCCTTCTTCTGTGTCTTCTTTTTGTGTTTGTACCGTATCCGGTTCTTGTGGTTGTTGATCAGTGATTGTTATTGTTTCTTCTTCCTTTGAAATAGCTTTTTCGTCTTTGCTAAGAGTTTCAGTCGGTTCTTCGGGTATTTGAGTAACCGGCTCCTTTTCAACAGCATATATTTTTTCCAAATTTTGCGGAAGTGTTGAATTTTTAGAGAATAAAATCAATTCGTTATCCACGGTAGCGATTATGAGCTTATCGGAATAGATATCAACATCGAAAGAATCAATTCCTTTTTTCGACCTGAACAGTACCGTTTCGTTTAAATCAAAAATACGATAGCCTCTAAGGGTTTTATCCCAATGATTTGCAAACAGCATATTGTTGGTTTCAGCAAAAGCAGCCATTAAAACAATACCTCTATTTAAATTTCTAACAGTTGGCTTAGTGTTTTCAAATCTCTGAAAATAAACTGAGCCAGAGGCATCTACAATTAAAAATCTTTCTTGGTCCACATCAAATGGGCTTAATCCAACCACGGGTTTGTCGATTTTTATTGAGTTTAATACTTCTGATGTGTTTTCGAGCCAATTGATCCGTCCGGTTGTCGTACTGGCAAGGATTCTCCCTGAGTCATCAACCACTGCTTGATTTAAAACTCCCGATTCCAATTGCCATTCATTGATTTTCGAATGTTCAGATGAGTAGAGTTGCATCAAACCACTCTCGTATCCAATTACAATGAGTTGATCGTTCAGCATCTTCAAATATGAAATTGGAAGATAGGTTGTAGAAGAACTGATTTCAATAATCTGGTCCTTTTTGATTGTTAGTGTTTTTAATTCGTTGTTGATCAAAATAGTAAGATAGGGATAATGAAGTGAGACTTTCCTGATTCCGGTTGATAAACTGATTCCAGCTATTCTATTCTCCGCTGGGATGTAGAAATATAAGAGATCGTTTTGTGCCCAGACAAGATTGCCTTGCGCATCTAAATCAAAGATTGAAACATCCTGTAAATTTAAAATCTGTTTATATTCAGCCGGGAAATCAACGATCGTTTCATTATCTGTTTCAGCCGGGATGGCCTGGATTTGGCTAGGCTGTTTGTCTTCGATAGGTTCATTGGTCTCATCAGTAGATGAGGTTGCTTTATTGGTGGTGACAGCTTCCTTTTCTGTTGTAACTTCCTTTTTTTCAGTTTCTTCAACAGGGTTTTCAACAACCGGTTCGCTCTTTTCCTGTGTTGCCTGTTCTTTTTGCTCAATAGTTTCAACAGGTTTTTCTTCACTCACCGATATTTCTTGTTCTGTTGAAGTAGGCGTGGCCGTTTGGGGAGCTGTGTCAACCTGTATGGGTAAGGTGTCTTTGGGCTGTTCAATGACCGGTTGCTTATCCTCTTTTTTTTGTGTTTCTGTTTGATTTGAAACTGCGCTGACTTGTTCATAATCTTTAATAAGCGAAGCCTGATTAAGAAATCTGCTGTTGGATTCTTGTGCATATTTATAACCATTGATAGAAAAATATGCCGGGTCCTCTTTATTAGTTGTTAAGACATTGCTCAGGGTGTAAGTTATATCCCTTGCAATAATTGTTGAGAGTTCATCCGGTTGATAATCTGTTAAATCATGATATTGAGTGGCACTCAGATAGGCTATTTTGTTTAGTAAAGAGGTGTGGTTTTTTTCCGAAACGCCTATTGGATAAACAATCATGCCCGAACGAGAAATGGCATTCAGTGCTTCTTCTTCTGTTCTGACACTTCCCAATCCCGTATCATAATAATCCGAATCAACGCCATCTGTGAGAAGGATTAAAATTTTAATCCCCTCTCTTCGGGCAAGGACAGTTGCTGCATTGAAAATGGCATCATATAGTCTTGTCATTCCGCTGGAAACGATTTGGTCTTTTGCAAATTGCCACTGAATATAATCCTCGGTGAAATTTTGGATGATTTCGATCTTGTCGTCAAAGCCCATTAAAGACCATTCAAAGCCTTTAGGAAGAATCTGAAGGAGGGATTCGATTTGTGATTTGATTAATGGAATTTCTCGGTTGTTGCTACCACTGCGATCGACTAAAAAGATGATATTGACGGGGAGTTGGTCCATTGGGATTTGTTCACTATCTATGAGTGATTCCGTTTTATCGTAACAGTTGATATCATTGATAGTCTGATCCGATTTGATCAAGTATAATTGCCCCTTGGGGTGTTTTTGATCATAGGCCACGATCGGTCTTTTGATATCCTTTCTGACTCTCTCAACCATATAGTTCCCGATGTTGTCTAAAAATCTCTGAGTTGCTTTTTCTACAGCTTGCAGGATATTAATTTGTGTACCAAGCATCCCGATGCTTTCAGAGATGTCCTGAAAATTTCCAAGTGTTATCGATGTTTTGGGATCGTATATGCGCATTTGTGTTTCAAGTCGGGTGATCTTTTTCTCCTGGAATGAAGAATAACTCCAAAGAGCATTTGCAATCAGAAAAAGGCGTGCTTGAGGGTGCCTTTCTGAAAGCATTTCGTAAATACTTAAATTATCCATGACTAAATCAAATTCATCCATGGGTTTTTCTACACTCACTTCAAAACCCATATTTTCAAAGCGTTCTTGAATGGCTTGGATTAGTTCGTCTTCATTTTCCCTAAAGAGTATTTTTCTTGAGCCTGATTGCTGATAATTGGTTAAATACAAAACTAAAGGAAATTGTTCGGTTATTTCTTCTAAGGGATTCAAATTGTATTCCATAACGGTTGGCATTCTGATATCAATTGATTCTTCTTTTTGTTGATAACCATTTTTGTTGACTTGGATGGTATGATTTCCAGGTGAAAGGTCAACAACGATTGGTGTATGGCCCCTCCACACTTTGTCGATGTACACATCCGCACTTTGCGGATGTGATAAAAGCTCCAGTTCAACAGCAAACGAAATCATAAACGTAGAAATGATTAAGAATATTATAAGAAAAGACTTCATTCTTCCCGCCATTTTTTCTTCCCCCTTCTTGTTTTACTATAATTGTACCATAAACGGACTTGAGATATTTCGTTATGATAAACTATATCTTGTGATCGTTATCGTCATGACAGACTATCGATCATGTATAATAAAAAAAGGGGGTGAGATTTTGAATAATCTCGAATTAATGTCTGAAGTCGAATCAGCCATCAGTGTTTGTAAAAAATGCCCGTTGTCTGAAACCCGTAATAAAACCGTTCCTGGTGAAGGTAGCATTCATTCACCGGTTGTTTTTATCGGGGAGGGGCCTGGTGCCGAGGAAGATGCAACTGGACGTCCATTTGTTGGCAAAGCAGGTCGTTTGTTTGAAGAGATACTCAAAGCCGTGTCTTTTTCACGTGATGATATATACATTACAAATGTTGTGAAATGTAGACCTCCAAATAATAGAAATCCCATGCCGGATGAAATGAACCTCTGTTCGCCTTTTCTGTTTTCTCAACTTCAAATTATCAACCCAATCCTTATTGTTACTTTAGGGGCCGTTCCCTTATCTTTTTTATTGGATAAGAAGAATATCCGAATTACTTCAATGAGAGGTCAATTGATCCCGTATAGAGAAAATACAATGTTGTTTCCAATGTTTCATCCCAGTTATTTACTGCGAAATCCATCGAAAGCAAAAGGCTCCCCTAAATTTTTAACATGGCAAGATATTCAGGAGGTCAAAAAAATTTATGATCAACATAGACAATAAAAAAAGGGTTTTTGATCCGGCAATGTGGATGTTTTTGATTTATTTCATTTTGTTTTTTTTCTTGTTTAAAGCATCAGAATCGATTCTTGGTGCCATTCTTTTTGGATGGTATCTGTCATTGATCATTGAAGTGCCCGCTAATTATCTGAGCAAGTTTAAGTTTATCAAATACAAAGTAGCAGTAATCATCAGCTCCCTTTTAATGTTTTTTTTATTGGCCTATGCCATTTATTCAATTTTTCCAATTTTAATTGAGGAAGGACAGCGTTTGTTCCCTCTTTTATCAAAGACCTCGCAAGATCTGAACATACAGCAGTTGTTTAAGAACCGCACAATAGATCCTAACGTTATCCAATGGTTTGATTCATTTATCGGTGAAATCGGAAAGAAATTTTCTGAATTGGGTGCAACTATTTTAAACACAGTCATCCAATATATTCCCAATGCCACCACTTCAGCCATTATTTTCATTATTACGGCTTCTTACTTTACCGCATTAACACCAGTATTTAAGAGAAATCTATGGCGTTTTTTTCCAAAATCTACGCAATCGAAATCATTGGGATTTATTAAAGAATTTTATCGAGATATTCGCCATTTTATTGGCGGCCAGGTAATCATTGCCTTTTTAGTGGGATTTATGGTTGGATTCGGTACTTTTTTATCAGGAATCCCTTATTCTTTGTTTTTGGGATTTTTATCCGGTATAACCAATTTTATCCCCTTTCTGGGGGTCTTTATCGCTGCTATCCCGGCATTATTACTCGGGTTTGTACATGGTGGCGTAGCTGGATTGATCAAAATTCTGGTCGTGTTAATTATTTCAAATCAGTTGGAATCATGGTTATTGAATCCGAAAATACAAGGAACCAGGATGCAAATTAACTGGTTTGCTATTTTGCTGTCTATTCTAATTGCAGGCAGTATTTTGGGTTTAGCCGGTGTTTTATTGGGGATTCCGTTGTTGTTGTTTTTCAAACGTTTTTGGGAAGAGTATGTTCAGGATACTCTTAAAAAATTATAATAATCAGAAAAGAGTGAGTGAAAATGAAAATAGCAGTTGCAGGCGGAGTAACGGGGGGGCATATATACCCGGCAGTAGCGGTGTTGGATTATTTTAAAAAAAAGGGTGACACGTTGGATGTGTTGTATTTTGCGACACCCCATGGACTTGAAAATCAAGAGATTATGAGGCTTTTTCCTGAAGCGAGGATTGTTAAATTGAGAATAGCAGGTTTAAAAAGGCCGGTCTATAATCTTTCGAATTTCTCAGTTGTGTTCAACACTTTTAGAGCTTATCATGACTGTGTTAGAGAATTAAAGACCTTTAAACCGGATTTTAGTTTTATAACTGGAGGCTATATTTCTGTGCCTTTAGGACTGGCGAGTAAACAATTAAACATTCCAAATTTTATCCATGAGCAAAATGCTATCGCCGGGTTGGCCAACAAAATTATAGGGCCCAAGGCTGAAAAGATTTTTATCAGTTTTGCCGAAAGCGCCAGAGACTTTAAGCTGAAATTTGCCCATAAGATTAAACATACCGGAAACCCAGTGAGAAAAACAGAAAAAAAAGATCGGCAAATCTTTATCAATTACGGAATCAATCCGAATCATAAAATCATGATCGTAGCAGGTGGTAGTAAAGGTTCTGATTTTATTAACGAAGTAATGATCCAAGTTTACTCTCAAATGGTTGATAACCCTCAGTATAAAATCGAATTCCTTCATTCCTGTGGGGATGAAGCGGTGATAAAAAAACTGGAAGAGTTTCCTTTTGTAACAGCTGTTCCATTCATCATCGATATGCACCGATACCTTGCAGCATGTGATGCATCCATCATAAGAGGTGGAGCAACAACAGTTGCTGAGGTCATTGCCTATGGTGTGCCTTCTTTAATCATTCCTTGGTCCGGCGCTGCTGAAAACCATCAATTAATCAACGCCATTTCTCTTGAGAAAAATGGCGCCGGTTATTATTTGGAGGAGAAAGAAGCTGATTCAAAAGGAATATTAAAAATCATCAATTTGCTGACGGATAAAAAAATCTCTCAATCCATTCGAAACAACTTGAAAATCCTTAAACCTGATTATGATCCTTCAGAGCGAATTTACAATGAAATTCATGAGTCTTTAAGCAATCACTCTAAAACGTAGACGTTGTAAACCATTTTTTTGTCGAGTTTTTCCAAATAATCTTTAACATCGTTTAATAGGCTTTGTCGAATGATGTAGTATTGAAAAGGATTACTGCTGATTAAATTTGTTTCTTTAAATTTATCAAAGGTGTAGAAAGTCAGTAATTCAGGTAAATGCTGTTCCAGTTTAACCAATTCGGTTTCTTCAATCGCTTTTACGATTAAATTACCATTGTAGTGTTCATCAATGTCAAAATCGTCTATCTCAACAGTTTTATAACTTTCCGTTTCAACGAATTTGAGCCATTTTAAATAATCTTGAGCCGGTAAATATCCCGGAAAGCCTCCCAGAAATTCCAGTTCTCTGTTAAAAAAGAATGTGGCCGGTACGCCCCTAACCCCGAATAGAGAAAAGAGATCCTGATAGGTGTATTCCTTTCCGGATTCGTCAAATTTCGCACCTTCAACATCAAAATGAGCGATTAAATCATTGTCAGCTCTGATTTCTATCAATATATAATTATTAATCAGAAAATTCATCACATCTTCTGAAGCAATAACTTCTTCCTTTAATTGAGTGCAATAGGGGCAGCTGCTACTGGTAAAGATCAATAATACGTTTTTATTCAGTATTCTTGCGACTTCAAAACCGGTATCAAAATCGTTGTAGAATACAAATTCCTCAAAAGTAATTGCAAATCCAGTTAATAAGAATGCCATAAGTAAAATCGATAAAGTTAATAACTTTTTCATTGAAAGACCTCCATGAGTTATAATAATCTAATTAGCTCCTCAATTTAGACGAATAAATCATCTGTTTATTTCAGAAATATGGTAAAATGTCATGAATTTTTCTTAGGAGGGGGTTGTATTGAACGAATTGATCTGGTTTCTTTTTATGATCGGTGATTTATCCATTGCCTTATTGATATTCAGAATATTTGGCAAAAAAGGACTGCTGATGCTGATAGCCGCCAACATTATCATCTGTAATATACAAGTTTTGAAAACTGTAGAATTATTTGGTATTACGGCAACTTTGGGGAATATACTCTACGGAAGTATTTTCTTCGCAACGGATGTCATCAGTGAACTATACGGCAAAAAAGAGGCCAAAAGAGCGGTACTAATAGGGTTTGCCAGTCTTCTCATTATGACTTTGTATATGCAAGTTTCATTACTTTTCCAACCGGCACCTGATGATTTCGCCTCTGAACATTTACAGGCCCTATTTGGATTTATGCCTCGAATTGCATTAGGAAGTCTGACAGCGTACTTGCTTTCACAACTTCATGATGTTTGGGCTTTTGAGTTCTGGAAACAAAAAACAAAGGGTAAATACCTTTGGTTGAGGAACAATTTTTCAACCCTTGTTAGTCAGATGATCGATTCTGTCGTGTTTTGTGTAATTGCATTTTTGGGTTTATTTCCCATGAATATTTGGTTTGAAATTTTAATAACAACTTATTTGTTTAAATTGATTGTTGCGCTATTTGATACCCCGTTTATCTATTTTGCCAAAAAGATAGGTGAAAGTAAAAAGGCTCCGCTTTTATAGCGGAGCCTTTATGTGAAATCATAAATAAAGATGACATCTTATTTTCTGTTGTATCTTGCCTCTGAGGTGTAGTTTGTGATGGTTCCGAGGTGATCGATGTAACCTCTGAGAACGTCTGCTGCAACAAAACCGCTGTCATAGCCTTTATCTCCGTTTTTGGCTAATGCTTCATAACCGTCTCCACCCATTGCCAGATAGTTGTTTGTCGCTAACCGATAAACTTTTTCCATTTCAATTGCTTTTCCGTTGACTGTTACGTCCTTGACTTGACCATTCTCATAAGTAAATGTGAGTCCTGAAAGTTGGGGATAAGCGCCGGCACCTGCCGGAATGGTAACCATGAAGTCAATGAGTTGCATGATTTCGCTGCCCTTTAATTCCATGACGTATACTGTGTTACCAAAGGGAAGGACGGTTAGAATGTCTCGGTATGAAATGTCTCCAGGCTGTATGGAAGCTCTGACGCCACCGCCATTTTGAAGGGCGATGTCGGCATCTGTTTTCCATTTGATAGAATCTGAGATTAAATTGGCAAGATTTGTTGGTTTCGATCTAACATCATTTCTTTCACCATTTAATAGAATTTCTGTTTTACCAATAACCTCATTGAGTTTAGCATCTCCTAATCCTAAGAAGTAGTTCATTGCGGCAAGCACCTTAGGTTCTTGTTCTACTCCTTCTAAAGGAATGAGTTCCCATTCAAAATCAACAACATCTCCATCGACAATCGTTAAATCCAATCTTCCGACGTATTTGTTCCAATCAACTGCCGAAACGATGATACTGTCGTTAATGACCGGCGGTTTTTTGAAGAAAGTATGTGTGTGACCATCGACAATGACATCAATTTCCGAAAAAGCTGCAGCTAATTCATTTGAAGTCGTTTTAGGATCATCTAATCCCGGTTGATAACCCAAATGGGCCAAAGCGACAATAATGTCGGCATTGCTTTTCAATTCGGGCATCAGTTTAGCCGTAACGTCGATGGCATTAGCGAATTTCCAGTTGTCCAGATAAATGGGTTCCAAAATAGCTGTTTCTTCAGTTGTAAGGCCTAATACGGCCACTGAAAGATCTTCGAATTCATAAATGACATAAGGTGTGACCGGGTGCTCGTTGTTTTCATCTACGATGTTGGCACTCAGTACAGGCATTTCAAGGAGATCCATTTGTTTTAACAGAACTTCTCTGTTTTTATCAAATTCGTGGTTACCCAAAGTAACTGCGTCAAATCCAACCATGTTCATTCCAATGATATCCGGAACAGCATCCAATTGATCGGACTCCGGGACACCAGTGTTATAGTCTCCTGCGTGCAAAACTAGAACATAACCCCCACAGGCTTCTACTTCCGCTTTTACCGCATCAACAACAGTTGATACACCTGCGAAACCTCCGATCTCTCCATCCTGCCAGGCATGTCCATGTGTGTCATTCACATGTAAAATCGTCAAATGTGATGTTACAGCAAATAACGAAATGCTCATCAATACAACCAAAGTGAATACAAACAGTTTTTTCATAATGAATCCTCCTTTTTTTGTTTTTTGCACTGTTAATTATACCATGAGAAATAAAACTTAAAAAATCATATTATTGAGTTTACAGATTTCCATAGCTTAAGCAAACTTTTTTGAAGACAATCATCTAGGGGTTCTTTAAAGGGGGATTTTCGTGTTATAATCGAGTGGTTTGATATGCGCTTCTTAATATAATTTTAATTTATTCAGCAAACAAGCAACTGATGTTGAACAATTATCTAAACAATCAGGAAAACGGTGATCAGATGACAGCGGTGTATTTCATTAAAGGTCCGCAAAGGGCTGATAAAACATCATCAGTTATTGATTTTATGTATGACAAACAAATGCGTTTCGGGGCTTTCAGCTATCTTTTTCTTGGTTCTTCCGGGGGATTTTTGCAAAGATTTCGTGAACGCTATTTAAACAATGCTGATGCGATCATTAATAGTAATTTCAAAGTCATCAATCAATATGTAGTTGAAGAGCTGAAGAGACATTTACCTGAGAAAGTACATGTGGATCGTGAAATGCTATCCGCACTTGTTTTGGATGTGTTGGCTGACAATAGTGAATTAAAGGATTTGCTTAATTCAGGGGTCGGCATTGTGGAAATGTTTTTAAATTATTTTAGTGTGGTTAATGAACAGGATCCGGATCAAGTTTTTGCCGATACAGATGGTACAGAGGACCAACTGATTCAATTATTTGCCGGTTTATATGCCAAGTTCAGGCGTTTTCTTGAGCAGAACAACATGTTTGCTACTGATGATGCGTATCGTCTTATAGCCGGAATCATTGATAAGGGTGACTATCAAATGGATAACAATAAGCAGTTTCTCTTTATCGATGGTTTTAATGATTTTCCTAAACCCATCAGGGACTTTTTATTGGTTTTTATTCCGTTGTTCCAGGAGGTTTATATCACAATTCCCACGACTTTAGACCATATAGTGGATGAAGTGTCATTTGCGGCATTTGAAAATTCTATGCAGCAAGGATTGAACCGTGAGAACTGCCAAATTCAACAGATTCGGGTTGATAATCATGACCCTTCTGTTGTTGATCAGATGTGTGATGTTTTTTCCGAGGGGAAAAAAGCTTTGCCCTTTTGTAAGCCCATGAGTCTTTCCGACGAACGACCGATGCGATTTATCAAAACAGCTAATCCCCCGGAACAATATCGTTATGTTGGGACACTTGTAAAAGATTTGGTGTTAAAAGAGAAGATCCCGTTGGATGAGATTGGCATTATCGCAAGAAATATCGATAAAAGCGGTTTAGCCTGTTCTCGGATCTTCGACAATATGGGCATTCCATATCGTTTTGAAAGGGATTGTTCGATTTTGGAAAGCATTACGATCAATCGTTTGATTCTTCCGTTTAGGGTTTTTCAATCAGGTTTTGATTCTGAGATGATATTAAATTATTTAGAATCGGGTTTTGTAGATTTGGATAATTTGTCATTTGCAACCCTTTTGGATCTTTTCGACAAAGCAGGTCTTTCTTATGGGAAGTATTATCAACAAGGCTATTCTGATCGCTTTATGTCATTAAAAAAGAGAAAAGAAAACTGGTATGAAAGGCTTAATCGCTATGAAAGATTTATCAAAGAAAGGCTCGAAGCCCATAAGTCAACAATCGAAGAAGAGATTGACGTAATGGTTCAGGATGAACAAACACTTGAAAATATCACAAAAGTGAAAAGTTTGCTGGGTGATGTTTTTACCACATTGGGATTGTTGTTTGAATCAATGAGAAAACGTAGTTTCCGTGAATACTATGATTATTTTCAATATTTGTATCAAAAATTGCATCAGAGGGGGATCATTACCACAGATCATTTTGAACAGCAGGCTGTATTGATCTTCTTTGAACAATTATTACCGGCTTTGAAGCATTTTTTTGTTGTTGTGCATCATTCCAATGATCCGATGATCAGACCGATCGATTTTTGGAAATACTTGAATATTTACCTTGAAAATAGTCGTTTTCATAGTTCTGAATTTATTGAGAATAAATGTCTCATTATGGACTTGGAATCCTCCAGATATAGACAAACTGCTGTGAGAATCTATATCGATTTTTTGGAAGGCCATTATCCCAAAGTAGTTTTCAATAAGGTTTACGATTTACTGTTTGTAAATGGCATGCCTTTTATCGATACTTATCTTTTAAGGGAAGAAAGGGATTTTCTGCTTTCTTTGAGAAAAACAACGCAAAAGGCATTTTTTGTTCATCCTGCAGCGGACATTAACGGAACTCCTTATCACCCGTCCTTTTATATTCAACGCCTGTGTTCTTATTTTCAATATACCGATAAGACATTCAATGGTGTTGTTGTGAAGGATATGTCTCAGGTTGATAACCTCAATGATTATGCCATCAAGGATTATTTAATCTCAAAACTCGACAAAATTACAGTTGAGGATAAAGGATTTATCCAACTGTGTTCTCAGTTTGGGTACGATTGGAACCGGATCAAAAAAAAGGTGGTTTTACTACATAAAAACAACGAGACGGCATTCAGGGTGGAGAATAAAGAGGCGGTTTCCCAAATGTTTGGTGATACTTTGAGTCCTTCGAAATACGGGGTTTTGAAAAAATGTTTCAACGATTTTTTTTTCAGATACATCCTGCACGTTAAAACCATTTCGGATGTCAAAGAAGGATTTGACTATTTTGTAGAAGGCCAGATTCTCCATTCTATTTTGCATGGTGTTTTCCAAGGCTTAAGCAAAAGGGATCAATTATTGGAAAACCTTTCTGAAATCAAGTTTCACGCTTTTTTCAAAGACACTGTTCTCAGGATTATTCAAAACGAAATCAAGGCGAAAATGTTTCATCCTGAACAGATTCTTTATGAAGCAGAGGTTTCCTATTTTAGTAAGTTAATTAAGGACTTTTTGGAAAAATACAGAAATTCCAAATTTTGTTTCTCAAATCCAGATCCTGAATCGTATGGTTCATCCGTTTTTATACCTAAGCAATTCGAGATCGAAATCACCCGCAAGGATGCTATACGGTTTATTGAAGATCGTCAGATTTACTTTGTGGGAAAGATTGATCGCATCGATATGAATGAAGCCGGTGATTTGTTTATCTATGATTACAAACGCTCTGACAGTAGTGCTAAAAGAGAGGCTTCACATCAACTGATGATGTACGCATATGCTGCCAGTAAACTGTTTAATTTGCCTTTAGGAATGGCTTTTTTGCCTGTTATTTCAAAAAAAGAAAAAATGCCGGGTCTTTTTCTGAAATATAATCCTGAAGATGATTTATATCTCATTGTAGGGGCACGCAAGGA
>Ga0116164_10000985_pt1 | contig 22374 bp, 24 predicted proteins | sample AD_UKC109_MetaG_FD_89888 | JGI IMG/M metagenome (GOLD analysis project Ga0116164, IMG submission 89888) | Active sludge microbial communities of municipal wastewater-treating anaerobic digesters from Hong Kong - AD_UKC109_MetaG | ecosystem: Engineered > Bioreactor > Anaerobic > Digestate... | reverse complement strand
AGCCGCAGGCGCATGGCGTTGGTATCCATGCTTACCAGGGTGAGGAGGTCGGAGATAATCAGGTTGAGGCGGTCGATTTCGGAGTTGACATCGGTTAAGAACTCCGTGCGCAGCTCAGCCTTCATGTCCGGCTGATAAATGATGTTTTCCAGCAGTATCTTCATGGTGGACAGCGGGGTTTTCAGCTCGTGGCTGGCGTTGGACACAAACTGGTTGCGGCTCTTATCCAGCCGTTCCAGCTTTTCAGACATGGTGTTGAAGGTCTCGGCCAGCTTTTTAAGCTCCCCGCCGCCCTTGACCGGCACCCGCACGGATAGATCGCCACGGCCCATGCGCTGGATGCCACGGGTCAGCCTGTCGATGGGCTTGGTAATCAGGCGCGACAGAATCAGCGCGATGACAGCCGCGACAAACGCCGCGACCAGGAAATAGATAATCATATTTTTTTGCAGGGAGACGAGGCTTTCCATCATCGTGCCGACCGAAGATGAATACACAAGCACCCCGACAGTTTCGCCTTCACGATATAGCGCCGCGGAACAATAGGCAACCCAATCGTCCTCGCTCCCCTGCAGCGATCCGAAATAGCTTAGAATCGTCAGGCTCCTGTCCGGGTTCAAGCCGTGCACACCGTAATCGACAGTTTTCTCGCCCAGCAGAACGGACGCAACCTCAGGAATCTCCAGGCGCTTGCCGTTGAGCTCGGAAAAGCTGTCTGCCTGCACCTTGCCGCTTTGATCCAGCACCATGAGCCGTCCGCCCATTTCGCCGCTCTGGAGCTCCAAAAGCGATTGCAGGGTCTGGGAATCCGCGCTTAAGAAAAGCGGCGTCACAACAACAGCCAGCTTTTCAGTGGCCGCCTGATCCTGTGCGCGTCTGTCGTCAAATAAATAATCGCCTACCAAGCCAATCACCGACGCAGCCACCGCAAAGTAACTTACAACGACGATCAGCAGGAAGGCGAGAAGGTATTTCCACCGAATTGACGAGAACGGATTTTTAATCCTTATCCGTAAAATAGTAGCCCACTCCCCACTTGGTGAAGATGAACTCTGGCTGCGCCGGGTTGCGCTCGATCTTTTCCCTGAGCCTGCGGATATGCACATCCACAGTGCGCGCATCGCCCGGATAATCGTACTTCCATACGATCTCCAGCATTGCCTCGCGGCTGAACACCTTGCCGCGGTTGGTAACAAACAGCTGCAGCAGATCAAATTCCTTGGCAGTCAGGCGTACTTCCTTTCCGCCGAGCGTTACCGCGCGGTTGACGGAGTTGATCTCCATATCGTGGACGCGGATGGTTTTTTTGGTATCCGTGGGCTGGGTGGCGTTGGTGCGCCGCATAATGGTTTTGATGCGCGCCTTGACCTCCAGAATGTTAAACGGCTTGGTCATATAATCGTCCGCGCCGTATTCAAGACCCAGTATTTTATCAATATGCTCGCCTTTAGCCGTCAGCATAATGATCGGCACATTGCTGTGCTCGCGAATACGCTGGCAAACGGTGATGCCGTCGAGTTTGGGCAGCATCACGTCCAGGAGAATGAAATCATACTTTCCGGCAAAGAACTTGGCCAGCGCTTCCTCGCCATCCGCCGCCGAATCGGTTTCGAACCCCTCTTGCTCTAGGGAGTATTGCAATCCTTTAACAATCAAAGGCTCATCATCAACGAGCAATATCTTTTTTGCCATTGGATTCATCCTCTCGTTTATTTGCCATTTTGCAGACATGATTAGTATTATTGTAAAACGGAACCCCCGAAAAATCAAGCAAAATGTAACATTCTTTTTGCTATTGCTTTACATGATACCATATATCTTATTATTTAGTCTTATATCCACAATATAATGTTCATTTCGATTTTAAAATACCGAAAAAACACAATGGACTGTGGGTCGACCCCCTCCGCAGAGCGCCAATCCGGCCCGTTGTTTGCATTATCCCGCCCGATGCGTTACCCTAAGGATAGTACAGGCAGACGAAATCAGGCGGATACTGCATTTTTTGTCGATACACGGCATGGCCGTATATCGCGTTTGGCTTTGGAAAGAAAGGGAGACTATCCATGAAAATCACCATTGTTGGCACTGGTAACGGCGGTACGACGGTCGCAGCCGATTTATCGCTGAAAGGGCATCACGTCACACTTTTGAAAACATCGGACCAGCTTCATAACGAAAACTTTAACTATCTGCGCAAAACCAGGCAGGTGGAGTTTGAGGATACCGACAGAACCAGGACAGCCAAGCTTGCGCAGGTCACTACCGATTTCGCCGAGGCGATCCCCGGCGCGGAGCTTATCATAGTGTATATATGGACGAATTTCCACAAGGCGATCATTGACAGGATGCTCCCCTATATACAGGACGGCCAATGTTTTCTGCTGGAGCCGGGGTACCTGTCCACCTGCTATTTCATGCAAGCGACCGATAAGGATATCACGGTGATTGAAGCGGAGAGCTCCCCCATTGATTGCCGCATTGATAAGCCCGGCAAGGTGCGCGCACTGTTTCGCAACGTTATGAACCCCTTCGGTGTCTACCCCAAAGCAAAGCGCGAAAAGGCAAAACAGGTGCTGGACGCCCTGGGCTACCCCTATATGCTTACGGACAGCGTCATCGAGGCAGCCCTGCACAACCCCAACCTGATCGTACACACCATCGGGGCGATATTCTCCATCCCGCGTATCGAGTACACCAACGGGCAGTACTGGATGTATAAGGAAGTATTCACCCCGCACATATGGAACATCGTGCGCAGCCTGGACACGGAAAAAATGGACGTGCTGGAACGCCTGGGCAGCAAACGCCTGCCCTATGTGGAAGCCTGCAAGCTGCGCAACTCCGAGGACCAGAAGGGCAACGCCAAAGCCGCGTTTTTTCATTACGCCAAGCACTCGTCTCCCAAGGGGCCGCACCAGCCCGACTCGCGCTATATAACCGAGGATGTGCCTGAGGGTCTGGTCATGCTTGAATCGCTTGGACAAACGCTTGATATCCCCACACCGACCTGCTCGGGCCTGATCAACGTCGCCTCAGCGGCGATGGAGATCGACTTCCGCAAGAATGGGCGCACCGTGGAACGGCTGGGATATGCGAATATCCAAAAGATCTTGCAGGACGCCGCATCGTAAGGGTAACTGATTTACACCAAAAGATAACAGCCTCGCTCTTACGTTGCCTGAGCGAGGCTGTCAACAGGGACAATCGAAGATCGGCTATGATACGCAGGCGCTTATAACACCAGCGATTTCCCGGTCATTTCCTTGGGTACGGGGATGCCCATGCTGGTCAGCAGGGTCGGGGCAATGTCGCACAGCCTGCCGCCTTCGCGCAGGCTTTTGCCGATCATGTCCTCGCCCACGGCGATGAACGGCACCGGATTGGTGGTGTGCGCGGTGAAGGGACCTCCGGTTTCGGGGTCAATCATCACATCGGCGTTACCGTGATCGGCGGTGATAAACACGCGTCCGCCGTTTTGCAAAATCGCGCGGGTTACGCCCCAAACGCAGTCATCCACAGCCTTGACGGCCTTCACCGCCGCGTCCATGATGCCGGTATGGCCGACCATGTCGCAGTTGGCGAAGTTCAAAATCATCACATCGTATTTTTTCATGTTGATCTCATGGATGGCCTTGCCTGCAACCTCGTACGCGCTCATTTCCGGATCCATGTCGAAGGTCGCAACCTTGGACGAGGGGACGAGAATGCGGTCTTCGCCCGGATTGGGATCTTCCACACCGCCGTTGAAAAAGAACGTGACATGCGCGTATTTCTGGGTTTCGGCGATTCTCAGCTGCGTCAGCCCAAGGGATGACAGGTACTCGCCCAGCGTATTGGTCATCGATTCGGGCGGATTGACGATTGCGATATCGGTAAAGGTCGCGTCGTACTGGGTCATCGAAACGAAATGCACGTGGAAATAGCCGTTTTTACGCACGAAGCCCTTGAAATCCTTCTGGATGAAGGCGCGGGTTAGCTGGCGCGCGCGGTCGGGGCGGAAGTTGAAGAAGATGACGCCGTCCTCCGGCTCGATCACTGCGGTAGGCTTGCCGCCGGACAGCACCACCGTGGGCAGCACGAATTCGTCATTGCCTTTATCGCCCAGGGCATAGCTCTGCTCCACGGCCTTTACGGCGCTATCGGTAAAGAGGCCCTGTCCGAGCACCATGGCGTCGTAGGCTTTCTCCACGCGATCCCACAGGTTGTCGCGGTCCATGGCCCAGTAGCGGCCCATGACGGTCGCGATCTTCCCAACGCCGATTTCCTGCATTTTGGCTTCAAGCTCTTTGATATAGTCAAGCCCGCTGGTCGGCGGTACGTCGCGGCCGTCCAGGAAGCTGTGCACATAGACCTTTTCGATCCCATACTGCTTGCACATCTGGAGCAGGGCGTACAGGTGCGTGTTGTGGCTGTGCACACCGCCATCGGACACCAGACCCATGAGGTGGATGGCTTTTCCGGTGTTTTTGGCGTGCTCCATCACGTCGACCAGCGCTTTTTTATGAAAAAAATCGCCGTCCCGGATGTCCTTGGTGATGCGGGTGAACTCCTGATACACGATGCGCCCCGCGCCCATGTTCAGGTGGCCGACCTCGCTATTGCCCATCTGGCCGTCGGGAAGGCCCACGTCCATGCCGCTGGCGCCGATGTGCGTGTGCGGGTATTTTTCCTTAAGCATGTCCAGCCTCGGCGTGCCCGCCTGGCAGATGGCGTTATTATCGCAGCGGGGGTTGAGGCCGAAGCCGTCCATAATGATGACTGCCGTCATTTTCTTATCCATGCTACTCTCCTTACCGGTCAAACAAAACGACTTGCGTAAAGTCCGGCGCCTTGAGCGACGCACCGCCGATCAGCCCGCCGTCGATCTCCGGCTGCGCCATCAGCCCTTTGACGTTGCCGGGGTTCATGCTGCCGCCGTACTGGATGCGCACGGCATCGGCCGTGACCTGGCCGTACTGGCGGGCAACAGCCTTGCGGATGACGCCGATGGTTTCGTTGGCCTGTTCATCGGTGGCGGTCAGCCCGGTGCCGATGGCCCACACAGGTTCGTACGCAATGACAAGGGTCTTGACCTCATCCGCCGTAAGCCCCGTGAGCGCCATGCGGGTCTGGTATTCCACAATCGCGTCGGTGTACCCGGCTTCGCGCTCATCCTTGAGCTCGCCCACGCACACGATGGGGATAAGCCCGCCCGCAACCGCCGCGCGCACGCGCTTGTTCACGGTGATGTCCGTCTCGCCGAAGTACTGGCGCCGCTCGCTATGGCCGATAATCACATAGGCAACGCCCACGGCTTTGAGCATTTCCGCGCTCAGCTCGCCGGTGAAAGCGCCGCTCTTTGCAAAGTGAACGTTCTGCGCACCCAGGTGTATATTCGTACCCGCAATGGCTTCCCTGACCGCCTCGTAGCATACGGCGGGCACACAGACCACCACGTCGCTGGCGGCGTCCTTGACCATGGGGATCAATTCGGTAACGAGCGCTTTGGCTTCGCCCGGTGTTTTATTCATTTTCCAGTTCCCGGCAATGATCGGTTTGCGCATAAATCTCGCTCCTTCAAACTATTTTCCAACCCCTATTGTATCACATTATGACAAGGTTCAGAACCGATAAAAGAAAAGGAACCGCAAATAGTAACCCTATCAAAGTATTTGTCTTCAGCCTTTTCCAAAAGCCTGAGATGCCAGGAAACAAAAATGGCAAAGGGCTGATCTTACTCGTACGTAAGTGATGCCCTTTGCCATTTGCAGTTGACAACGCAGATTCGGTTTTTGGGGCGGGCTGATTACTTGTCGTCCAGAGCCGCAACGCCGGGCAAAATTTTCCCTTCCAGGAATTCCAGACTTGCGCCGCCGCCGGTGGATACGTGGGTCACCTTATCAGCATAACCCATCTGCTCGATGGCCGCCGCACTGTCGCCGCCGCCAACGATGGTCACACCCTTGCAGGCTGCCATGGCCTTGGCCACTTCGCGGGTGCCTTCGGCATAGTTGGGGAATTCAAACACGCCCATGGGGCCGTTCCACACCACGGTGCCGGCGGTAGAAATTTCGTTGTAGAACACGGCCATGGCGATCGGGCCGATATCCATACCCTCAAACCCGTCGGGAATCTCACGGGTGTGGGCGGTAATGCGCATGGCGTCGTTTGAAAAGCTGTCGCCGCAGACGTTATCGATAGGCAGCAGCAGGCGAACCTTTTTCTCCGCCGCTTTTTCCATCAGCTCGTTGGCGAGGTCTACCTTATCAGGCTCGGTCAGGCTGTTGCCCACGCGCAGACCCTTGGCCAGCTTGAAGGTGTAAGCCATCGCGCCGCCGATGATAAGGCTGTCGACCTTATCCAAAAGATTGTTGATGACGTTGATCTTGTCGGACACCTTCGCGCCGCCCAGCACCGCCACGAAGGGGCGTTCCGGGTTTTCCAGCGCTTTGCCCATGATATCAAGCTCCTTGCCGATCAGGAAGCCGGACACCGCCGGGGACAGGATGTGTGCCACGCCCTCGGTGGAGCACTGCGCGCGGTGCGCGGTGCCGAAGGCATCGTTGACATACACCTCGGCAAGCGAGGCCAGCGCTTTGGAGAATTCCGGATCGTTTTTGGTCTCGGCCTTGTGGAAGCGCACGTTTTCGATCATCATCACGTCGCCGTCCTGCAGCTCGGAGGCCAGCTTCTGCGCGTCTTCCCCGATCACGTCCTTGGCCAGGGGAACCGGCTTGCCCAGGAGCTGGCTCAGCCGCATAGCCACGGGCTTCAGGGAATATTTTGCTTCAAAGCCGTCGCCCTTGGGGCGACCCAAGTGTGAACAGAGTATAATTTTCGCGCCGTGCTCGATCAGGTACTGGATGGTCGGCAGCGCGCCTTTGATACGATTTTCATCGGTGATGACGCTGTTGTCGTCCAGCGGCACGTTAAAGTCGCAGCGTACAAGTACTTTTTTGCCCTGAACCTGAATGTCTTCGACGGTTTTCTTTGCCATAGTTCATTCTCTCCTTGCCATTTGTTAAGCACTGTATTGTATCACATACTGTCAAACCGGGCACCGGTTTTCAGCGTGTGCAGTCCCCTAAAGCTCCAGAATTGCCCTGGCCGCCCCTTCGTCGGTAACGAGCATGGCATGCGGCCTTGCAAACATCACCGCGCGGATCGCCTCGGCCTTGCGCGTGCCCGCCGCTACAGCAATCATTGCACAGTCGGGTTTGAGCTTGCCCAGATCGCGGGATACGGAGGAAGCGGAGTAGATGACATCGCCCTCGGCGTTGAAGTAGCAGCCGTATGCCTCGGCCTTTGCCCCGCGCTGAAGCACGTTTCGCAGCTGATCCGCGGGCAGCTGGCGCTTGAGCCCCATATCGTCCGCGCGGCCGATGCCGTAGAGCACCACATCCGCCCGCTGCAAGAGCTCCAGCGTTTCCGTTACGTCCGGGTTCTTGCGGATTTCCGCCATGGCCGCCTCGTCGATATCGTCGGGCAGGTGCATCAGCCGGTGATGACCGCCGAGCCTGCCTGCGATTTCCGCCGCCACGGTGTTGGCCTGGGTTTCGAGCGCGCGCCCGATGCCGCCGCGCGCGGGCACCACCATCACGTTCATCGGCGTGCCGCCGGGCAGGGTGTGGGCGAGCTCAAGCATCGTCTGCCCCCCGGTGACCGCCATGGTCGCGCCGCTTTTGAGGAAGGAACGCAGCTTGCTTGCGGCAAGCCTGCCCACCTCGTGCAGCACATGGGGGTCCTGGTCGGCGTCGCCCGCAGCCACGTAGACGCGCGGCACATGCAAATGCTTGGACAGCGCCGTTTCCATCTTCGTCAATCCCCTAAGCTCACGGCTGAAACGCCGCGCGGCCGAGAGGATGCTTTCCGCCTCCGGGGTCAGCGCCATGCCCGCCGCCGTAAGCTCGATCAGCCCGTTATCCTTGAGGGTCGCCGCAATGGAGCGTACCTCGCGCTCCGGCAGGTTCAGCCGCCCGGCCAGCAGCCGCCGGCCCACAGGCTGCAGCACGTCAATCCGCTCCAGCACCAGCGCGCGGCGCTCGATTTGCTCGGCTAAATCCGGGGCGATGGTTTTCATCAGGGTAAACAGCTCTTCCGGCATGTGATCCTCCGTTGGGACGATTCCCGCCCCGCTTGGACGGTTTCCAGCCCACTCGAAAGTATACAACACTTCCCGCCTTTGCGCAAGACGATTTGGATGAATTTTAGGTTAAACGCGGATGATTTCCGTGTTCAAAATGGCGGCTTCCATCAGGGCTTCGCCGTCGAGCTTGCTCTCTCCGTCAAGGATGATATCCAGCTTGGGTTTCGTGGCGGGGTGGCGCGGGGTGAACACCGTGCAGCAGTCCTCGTAGGGAAGCGACGAGGTCTCAAACGTGCCGATTTTCACGGCGATATCGACGATCTCCTGCTTGTCAAAGCCAATCAGCGGGCGGAACACCGGCAGCTCCGAAACGCTGTCGGTGCATTGCAGGGCGTGCATGGTCTGGCTGGCGACCTGGCCGATGCTTTCGCCCGTGACCAGCGCCTGTGCATGCTCCTTTTTGGCGATCCGGTTGGCGATGCGCATCATATACCGGCGCATGATCACCGTGGTGTAATCCGCATGGCATTTTTCGTGAATCTGCATTTGAATGTCGGTGAACGGCACCAGGTACACATTCCACCCGCACAGGCTTTCGGAAAGGATTTTTGCCAGCGACAGGACCTTGTCCTTGGCGCGCTCGCTGGTATAGGGCGGGGATAAAAAGTGCACGGCGCTCATCGTAACCCCGCGCTTGGCGATCATCCAGGCGGCCACGGGGCTGTCGATCCCGCCGGATAAAAGCACCATCGCCCGGCCGCCCGTACCCACCGGCATGCCGCCGACGGCGTCCAGGTATTCCGAATACAGGTAGGCGTGGTCACGAATCTCCACATATACGCGGTGATCCGGCATGTGGACATCCACGGTCAGGTGCGGGAGCTTTTCCAAAATATAGTGGCCGATCTCACGGTTCAAATCCATGGAATCCAGCGGATACCGCTTGTCGCTGCGGCGGGCTTCCACCTTGAAAGAGCCCTGCTTGTCTTTGAGCAAGCTCACCGCCTGCTCGCACACGGCGGCAAAATCACCCTTGTCCATCTCCACAGCGCGGCAAACGCTGTGCACGCCGAACACCTTGCGGGTACGGCGCAGGGCCTCGTCCATATCGTCGGCGGCGGACACATACACGCGGCTGTCCGACAGCCAGACATGGCCGTGGACTTCCTTCACGGCTTCTTTGATGCGCTCGACCAGCATGCGCATAAAATACGGGCGGTTCAGCCCTTTCAAATGGATCTCGGAAAAGCGCATCATCAGCACTTCGCGCACAGGGTATCGACTCCTTTATTATCTGCGGGTGAATTTCCGCAGCAGCTCATATTGTTTTTGGATCGCTTTGGCCGCCAGCCTGACCTCGTCCATGGTATTAAGCGGGGAGAAGCTGATGCGGATGGCGCTGTCCATCAGGGTCTTGGGAACGTTCATACAGGAAAGCGCTACCGAATACTTGCGTGACTTGCTGGAACAGGCCGAGCCCGTGCCAACGATGACGCCCTCTGACTCCAGCGCGTGCACCATGGTTTCCGCCTTGACGGGCGGCAGGGCGATGGTCAGGATATGCGGCGCGCTGTTGGCATCGCCCGGCTGAGGGCCAATGATCTGCATGGCGGGGAGTTCTGCTTGCAAAAGGCGCGCCGTTTCCGCTTTCAGGGCTGTCATGGTTTTGGCCGCCGACGCGGGATAGGCTTTCACCGCAGCGGCAAAGCCCGCCGCGCCCACGGTGTTGTCCGTCCCCGGGCGCAGGCCGCGCTGGTGGCCGCCGCCGAAAAACAGCGGCGCAATTTTATACTTATCCTGCACGATCAGCGCGCCGACGCCCTTGGGGCCAAGTACCTTGTGCGCACTGACGGCGTAGGACTGGATGTTGAGCTTGCGCATATCCAGAGGCAGGCGCAGATACCCCTGTATGCCGTCGACATGGATGGCTGCGCTGGGTGCCAGCCGATCCCGCAGGGCGACGATCTGTTCCAGCGGCAAAACGGCGCCCGTCTCGTTGCTGACCTGCATCACGGCAATCAGCCGGACGTTTTCGCCCAGCAGTTCCTCTAGCGCGTCCATCTGCGGCAATCCGATGCCGTCCAGCGGAATCTGCCGCACCTCAAAGCCCATGTTCTCGGTCTCCAGGCAGGCGTTTCGCACAGCGGCGTGCTCCGCGCCGGAATACAGCACCGTGCCGCCGCCCCTGCAGGTTTTCAAATGGCCGAGGATGCCCAGATTGTCGCTTTCCGTTCCGCCGGAGGTGAAAATCACGTTTTCCTGCTTCATGTGCAGCGGAGCGGCGATGGCTTCGCGCGCGGCCTCCAGGGCTTTCTCGGCCTCTGCGGCACCCTTGTACAATGCGGAAGGGTTATAATACCCTATACGCATCGACGAGGTCATCGCATCGATGACCTCGGCGCAGGGCTTTGTCGTAGCCGCATTATCCAGATAGATTTCGGTCATTCGTTATACACTCCGCGGGGAAGGTACTTCTTGACATAGTCCACCAGCTCGTCGCTGGGCTCAAAGACGATGATCTTCTTGACCGAATCCTTGACATAGTAGAAGTAATACAGCTTCGCGCCCCGGTTCAAAAACCAGTTCTTGGCCTTCGCGCCCGGCGCGCTGATCAGCCTGCGGAAATGGTCGCTCTCCACGGGGCCGAACGATTCGACGTTTTTCACGCGCATGGTGCCCAGACTTTTGCGCTTTTTGTTGTTGAATACCTGCGCAAAATCCAGGTCGCCGTTGGTAAAGGTATATTCATACTCGGTACGCAGCCTGTCCTTGTACAAAAACAAAAGAAGCGCGATACCGATCAGCACAACCAGGTTGATCAGCAGCGGGATATTGAAGCCCGTGAAAATCCACTGCAGCATCATAAACCCAAGAATTGCCGTAATGACCATGACCACGTTGGCGGCATAGTACAAAAGCTCCTGCAGCGATTTGTTCTTTTTAACGACGACCTCTTCCATGAAATGATCCATGAATATTCCCCCCAAACGATTTTGTATTGTTACAGTATCAAAAACAAATACACAAATGTGGTCAGGACGCCCACAAAGATACCGCCCACGACCTCGAAGGGCGTATGGCCGACAAGCTCCTTGAGCTCATCGTCGGAGATGCGGCGGCCGTTGATGAGCACATCCTTGAGAATCTGGTTGATGACCGTCGCCTGCGTGCCCGTTTCCCGGCGCACGCCGATGGCATCGTACATCACAATCAAGCTCAGCACCGTGCAAACGCCAAACAGCGCCGTGCCAAAGCCCTCCAGAAAGCCTACGGAAAGCGTCAGCGCTACAACCAGAGCCGAGTGGGACGAGGGCATACCGCCCGCGCCAACGAGCCGCTTCCAATTCAGCTTATGTTCCACGCGGTAGTACAGCGGCACCTTTAAAAGCTGCGCCGTTGCCCACGCAAACAGTGAACACAGCACGATGGGATTGGAAAACACGTCCAGTATATCGTGCATTCGTCTAGTCCCCTTCCCAAATCAGGATACCCGCGTCAGCGTTGAATCCGCAAGCATCCGCAAAAACGCCGCGCGCCCGCCAAACGGCGACAGCGCTTCCTTGGCAGCGGTAATCAGCCGGGCGGCCTCCTCGCGGGAAGCGGTCTCCCCATACACGGCGGGCCAGGTCATCTTGCCCCGCTGTGCGTCCATGCCGGTCTGCTTTCCGAGTATTGTAGCATCCCCCTGCAAATCCAGCAAGTCATCTACAATCTGAAACGCGCGTCCAAGCGCTTCGCCATAGCCGCGGCCTGCCCAAAGCGTTTCTTCGTCCGCGCCCGCTAGCATCAGCCCGGCAGTCATGGGCGCGGTCAAAAGGTCGCCGGTCTTATGCCGCTGGATATAGTGTACCATATCCTTTCGGGGCTGTGTACCCTCCAGCTTCACATCCAGCGTCTGCCCGGCGATCATGCCGCGCACACCCGCACGGCGTGTGATTTCATCCATGGCCTTGAGCGCATGGGGATGACCGGTTGCAAGCGCTGCCTCAAGCATGGTTTCGATCGCCAGGGAATACAGGCCGTCGCCCGCGAGAATCGCCATACCCTCGCCGAATACCAGGTGGTTGGTCGGCTTGCCGCGCCGCAGGGCGTCGTCATCCATGGCGGGCAGATCGTCGTGAATCAGGGAATAGGTATGAATCATTTCCAGCGCGGCGGCATACGGCAGGGCCGTTTCCCAGTCGTCTCTGAGCAGCTCATAAGAAGCCAGCAGCAGCACCGGGCGCAGGCGTTTGCCGGGCAGCAAGAGGCTATAGCGCATGGCGGAGCGCAGCGGCTCGGGAATGATTCCGTCCGCAGGCGCATCGGGCAAAGCCTCTGTATACTCCGCCTCACCCGTGAGCAGCGGATGCCCGGCAAGCGCCAGGTTCACCGCCCGCAGGTAGCGATCATAGCTCTCCTGAAACTGCATACGGCGTTATTCCTCCGCGCCGTCAAGCAGGGATTCCTGCCTGGCGACCGTGCTTTCTTCAACGGTCAATGTGCCGTCCTTCTGCTTGCCGACCTCATACAGCCTTGCAGCGGCGGTTTTCAGCCGCTCGTCCAGGCTTTTTGCCAGCTTTGCGCCCTGCTCGTAAGCGTCCATCAGCTGCTCCAGCGGCAGCTCGCCCAGCTCCATTTTATCGGCGAGGGCTTCCAGCTTTTGCAGATCCGCTTCAAAGCTCTGTTTTTTGTCTGCCATTTATTCGTCCTCCTTGAGCACACGCAGGGTTTTTGCCTCCGCGCTGCCGTCCGCCAGCGTGATGGTAATCAAATCGTCGGGCTTGAGCATGGTTACGCTCTGCACGCTCGTTTTTCCCCGCCGCACGATGGCATAGCCGCGCTTGAGCGTTTCCCTGGGGCTTGCGGCCGTGATGCGCAGGGAAAGCTCCGAGAGGGCGCGCGCCTTTTGCTCCAGGACCTGTTTATACAAAAGCGTCAGGCGTTGGGAAAGTCCCTGCACGCGCTCGGCGATCACCCCAAATTGGCGTTCCGGCGTCTGCCGGGCAATGCGGGCGGAAAGCTCCGACAGCCCCGCGGCATACCCCGCAAGGGTCATCTCGCAGGCACGGCGTGTGCGGGTTTGCAGCTTCTCAACCGTTTGCAAAAGCTGCTCCCGCTGCGGCACCACCAGCTCCGCCGCCGCCGAGGGCGTAGGCGCGCGCAGGTCGGCCACAAAATCGGAAATGGAAAAATCCGTCTCATGCCCCACAGCGCTGACCACAGGCTTCTGGCAGTTGAAAATCGCGCGCGCGAGCACTTCCTCGTTGAACTCCCACAGGTCTTCCAGACTTCCGCCGCCACGGGCAACGATAATCACGTCGACTTCATCCAGCCTGTCCAGCGCTTCCACGGCGGCGGCGATTTCTTTGGCCGCGCCCGCCCCCTGCACCGATACCGGATACAGATAGAACGGAATGCCCGGATGCCGCCGCCAGCCCACGCGGGTCATATCGTGGATGACCGCGCCGGTCTTGCTGGTGGCGATCCCCACGCCCATGGGCAGAAGCGGCAAGGGCTTTTTCAGCGAAGCGTCGAACAGGCCTTCGGCCTGCAGCTTCTTTTTGAGCGCTTCCATGCGCAGATGAATATCGCCCAGCCCCTCCTCCTCCATGCCGTCGGCATAGAACTGGTAGGAGCCGGTTTTTACGTATAATCCCACATTGCCGCGCAGGACGACCTTCATGCCGTCGGCCGGCCGGAACTTGAGGCCGATTGCCGCCGTGCGGAACATGGCGCACTGGATGGCGCTGTTCTCGTCCTTCAGGGTAAAATACAGGTGGCCCGACACATGGCGTTTGAAATTGCTGATCTCCCCGCGCAGCGAAAGATTGCGCAGCATCGGGTCGCCCGCAAGGGACTTGCGGACGTACTCGTTGAGCTCTTCAACCGTCAATGTCAGGCGGGTGCTCATGAAAAGGCCTTCTCCGCCGCGTCCAGGGTATTGGTCATCAGCATGGCGATGGTCATGCGCCCCACGCCGCCGGGTACCGGCGAAATCCAGCTGCATTTATCCTTGACCGCTTCAAAGTCCACGTCGCCGACGAACTTGCCGTCCACGCGGTTCATGCCCACGTCGACCACCACAGCGCCGTCCTTCACCATATCGGCGGTGATGAACTTCGGCTGGCCGATGGCGGCGACCAGCACGTCCGCACGGCGGGTGTGCGCGGCCAGATCCTTGGTTCTGGAATGGCAAATGGTAACCGTCGCGTTGGCGTGCATCAGCAGCACCGCCATGGGTTTCCCCACGATATTTGAGCGGCCTACGACCACCGCATCCTTCCCGGTGAGGTCAATGCCCGCTGCCCTGAGCATATACATCACGCCCTTGGGTGTGCAGGCGACGGGGCCTTTTTCGCCGCGCAGCAGCTTGCCCATACTCGCGTTCTGAAAACCGTCGGCATCCTTATCAGGCGCAATCAGCGCCAAGGCGCGGTCGGAGTCCAGGTGCTTTGGAAGCGGCATCTGCACGAGCAGCCCGTGGATTTTAGGGTCTTCGTTGGCCTCCCGGATCGCCTGTTCCAGCGCCTCCTGGGTGGTATCCTCGGGCAGGCGTACGGTTTTACTATACAGTCCCAGCCGTGCGCATGCCTTTTCCTTATTGCCGACGTACAGGTGGCTGGCGGGGTCGTCGCCCACGAGTATCACTTCCAGCCCCGGCGTTTGTCCCTTTTTAAGCATTGCGTCCACGCGTTCCTTCAGTTCCGCTTCCACCTGCGCGGACATGACCTTGCCGTCTAAAATCTGCATGGCAATCCCTCCGTTTCTAATTGTCTGCGCATCCCCAAACGGGCGACGCCCGCCGCGTTATCGGATGCGTATTCACGCTTTCCAAACAGCACGTTTGCATAACAGCCGAGTTTGTTGAGCCGCGCGGGGATCATGTCCCGCAACAGCACAGACGAGGCCACCCCGCCCACAAGCAGCACGGTCTGTGCGCCCGTTTCACGGCAGGCTGCGGCAAGCATCCGCGCCGCCGTGCGGGCCAGAAAATCGAACAGCTCGGCCGCGACCGTCTCGCGGGCGTACTCCCCCGCCTCCAGCCAGCGCTTTGCCTGGGTTTCCGCGCCGGACAGGTGGCAGTCCAGGTCTCCCCGCGCCAGGCTGACCGGCAGCCGCGCCTCCGGCACCGCCTGCATGGCGAGCTGCTCCAGCGCCGCGCCGGCGGGAAAGCCAAAGCCAAGCTGCACCCCAATGCGGTCCACCAGCTGGCCCGCGTGCAAATCAAGCGTCTGCCCGATCAGGCGAACCGTATCCCCTTCGCACAGCAGGGTTTCGGTCGTGCCGCCGCTGATGTGCATGGCGACAAACGGCCCCGCGATGGGCGGGTTGCCGATCATGCCCGCCAGGATGTGCCCCATCTGATGCGACGTCTCATAGTACGGCACCTTGAGCGTGCTTGCCATCGCCCTGCCAAAGCTCCTGCCCACGGTAAACACGGGCATGTAGCTATCCTCCGCGTCTCTGGGGGTTGCCGAAGCGATCACCGCGGAAATATCGGCCTCTTTTGCCTCTGCCATCAGCTCTTCCACCAGCTCCGGCAACTGCTTTAAATGTGCAAAAACGGCCTCGCTTTGGCGCAGGCCGCAGGTTCCCGGTTGCACTGGCAGCAGCTTTCGCTGAAAGCCGATGATTTCGCCGTTTTCGTCCGCGATGGCCGCGGACGTGGTATAACAGCTGGTATCAAGCCCGATCGCTGCCCTCATGCTCAACACCCTTTCGCTTGCCGCGCTGAATCGCGCCCAGAACACCGTTGATGTAGCGGCCGCTCTTGGGCTCGGAGTACTTGTCGGCCATCTCCATCGCCTCGCTGATGGAAACGTTGTCGGGCACATCGCCGCGATACAGCAGCTCGTACACCGCCAGCCGCAGGATGCTCAAATCCACACGCGCGATGCGCTCCAGCGTCCATTCACCGCTGGAATGTTCGGCGATCAGGCCATCGATTTCCGGCTGGTGCGCCTGTGTGCCGGACAGAATATCCTCGATAAATTTCAGGTCATCCTCGGAGGGCTTGCCGCCTCTTTTGAGCTGCTCGTATACAAGCGCGATGGCGTCCTCGCCCATTTCCCCTCCGCATGACCGCTGATATGCAAGCTGCATCGCAGCTACCCGTGCTACCGAACGTGCCATGCGTCACACTCCGTTTCCCGCATCATTCACCTTTGGGCGGGAAGATCTTATTGATAAAGTTCTTGATTCCCACAATCTTTTGGTTATTGGAGCCAAACAGGTACCCCACCGCGAAAAACACGGCGATCATCAGCGTTCTCCAGAACCCCAGGAACAGGAGCATCAGCGCTAAAGCCGCGCCGCTAAGTCCGATCAGCCAGCCGCAGTGCTTGGTGCCGATCGTCAGCCATTTGGATTGTTCGTCGTTGGACATATTACGCGTCCTCCTTGTCATGCGGATCGCTGTTCTTTGGTTCCGCAGCCTTTTTCTTCGCCGCCTTGGGCTCGTTTTCCTTTTCGGGTTCTATGTCCGCGGCGGTTTCTTCACCGGTTTGTGTCTCCGGCTGTTCCTCTTCCTGCGCTTCGCCCTTCTTGCGGAAGATGCGCTGGTGCAGGGATTCCTTATTCTCCTCGTGGGTCTTGGGTCCGGCGTCGGACTTGATGGCCTTCTGCACCGCGTCGTTGAGCTTATCCACCATGCGGCCCGCTTTTTCCACGGCATCCACGTCGGCTACCATCTCGCTGCCCTTTTCCGCGTGGAGCCTGGGACCGGAGCCGGGTGTGGTATCCACAAACACGCGCACTTCCCGGACGTCCACGCCCGAGCAGGAGGTAATGTACTGCCGGGTCTGCTTTTGCAGGGCGCTGACGATCATGGGGATGTTGACGCCGTTTTCGAGCAGAATGCGGACAGAAACGATCACGCCGTCTTTGGTATGCGAGATCTTGGTATTGGTCACCTTGAGCTCGTCGTTCATATCGACGACCTTTTTGACCATGTTCTCCATCGCGTTCATGGAGATGTTCAAATCGCCGTATTCCGTATGCTGCAGGATGAAGCCTTTTTCCTTATTCGAACGGAACACCGCGGCGATGCCGCGCAGCCCCAGCAGCAAAAGCACCAGGGCGATAACCGCAAGCAGCACATGCTGCCAGAAGGTGAACGGACCCTCCAGGAAGGCCATATCCAGCTGGAAGGGAAAAATCCCGACCCCGTATACAAACAGCCCCAGCCCCAGGATGGTCAGGATGATCCCCGCAAGCCCCGTGAGCATACGGTCAGGAAATGATCGTTTCATAGCTTTCTGTCCTCCGTGCCCGAAAAAACGGGCGGAAACGTAAACCCAAAAGGATGGGTGATCCCTTTGGGTCCCGCGTTGTTATTCGGTATCCTTGCCCGCGTCCGGCTTTGGCTGGGCGGGTTTCCCCTCCGCTTTGGGCTTTGGCGCGGCCTTGGTTCTCTTTTTCTTGGGCGCGGGTGCCGGTTTTTTGTCTTCCGCAGGCTCTTCAGCCTCCGAAGGTTTTGCGTCCTCAACCGGCGTTGCTTCTTGCGCCGGTTTGGTTTCCTCCGGCTTTTCGGAAATCGCGGCAACGGGTTCAGGCGCGGCAATATCGGCCATCATCGCGTTTTCGAGATAGGTTTCCTCCTCGAGTTTTTCCTTTTCAAAGCTCACGCCGTTGACGTGAACGTCTACCCGCACGACATGCAGGCCTGTCATGGTTTCGATGGCTTTGCGGACGCTTTCCTGCACGTTGAGCGCGGCCACTTGAATGGGCGTGCCGTATTCCACGATCACATACAGGTCTACCGAGGCTTCCTCGGCACCGATTTCCACCTTCACACCCTTGCGGATGTTTCTGGAGCGGATAAAAACGTCGGAAAACCCTCCGCCGGAACACATGCCCGCGATGCCCTCCACCTCATTGGCGGCCACACCGGCAATGATGGCAATGACTTCGTTGGCATAGGTTATCGTACCCGTAGAATCGTTATCCACGGTTATGCTCACAGGAAGAGTGTCTTTTTTCGAGGCCATGCCTACACCTCCTTGGGTTCTTGGTTACCAGTCGTTATTATAGCAGAACGCGCGCCATTTGACAATTGATTTGCCGCCCGGCGGCTTTACGCCGCGTTGACAGCCCCCGTCGCTTTCCGTATAATACAGCCACAGACGCCGGATGGCGGACAGCCGCGAGTGCCAATCGCCCGCCTCCCGCCCGCCGCATACGAAAAACATTGATTTTCAGACCCGACAGGGCTATGATAAAGCTATAGATCGCCTTGATACGGCTGCATAAGGAGGCATGGGCATCATGAAGAAAACACTTGCGTTCATCCTGGCCGCGCTGCTCGCTGTAAGCGTTTGGCCGGCCGCGATGGCCTATACGACCATGTACGTATATACATCCAACGGAAAACCGCTGAATATGCGCGACGCGCCAAGCATCATCGGCTCGATCATGACCCAGATTCCAAACGGCGCTGCCGTGCGGGTGAACGACGCCTACGACGACACCTGGTATTCCGTGACCTATAACGGCTACACGGGCTATTCCATGTCGCGCTACCTGGTTTACGGCTGGCCGACGCCCACGCCGTATCCCACGCCAGCGCCCACCTACTGCCCTGTGCCCACCGTTACGCCGACGCCCTCCGCCGCATTCCCCAACGAAATCTTCTTTGGCTTCCAGCCTACCTACTATAAAGCGCTGGTCCGGCCCAGCAACCCCGCCGGGTATGTGAACCTGCGCTGGGCGCCGTCCCTGCAGGCGGAAATCAATACCCACTATTACGCCAACACCGTTTTGACCGTGATGAGCCAGAATTCTCTCTGGTGCCAGGTGCTGGACGAGGAAGGCCATATCATGGGCTTCATGATGCGCCAGTTCCTCTACCTCTACTACGGGGACAGTTGATTTTGGTTCCTGAGCTTCAACCATACGGAAAGGAAGGAAGCGTATGAAAAAAACAATCGCTGTGCTGCTGCTGATCGCCGCCGTTTTCACATGGACGGCCGCTGCGGCGCAGGACATTGAAATCCACAGGGAAGGCGAGCTTTTCTACATCGTCGTGACCCTGCCAAGCGGCACGCGTGTGGAAAACAGCCAGACCGACGAGCACTTCTCCCTGACGGAGATCGGTTACCTCACCTCCGGCAAGCCCGTGATCGCCATCACCACGGCGGCGGACGAGCTTTACGTGGGGCTGAGCCTGTCGGACCTGCCCAGGGAGGATATTGATCGCATTATCTCCGAGATTAGCGTGGAGATGGCCGATCCGAAAACCGAGGTGCGCGTCACCCCGGAGGGGTATGAGTACATCGTTGTCAACGAACAGACCGACGCCAACGACGCCTGCGATACCGTGATGCTCGTTAATGGTTACTTCATTATGGTGCACGTATACTACCCGGATTTCTCCACCCTGACCCCGGAGGATGAGGCGATCGGCCCGGCGATTGTGGAAACCTTCCGCTTTGTCGGCAATACCAACTCTTAAGCGCCAAAGGCCTGAAAATTAACACTTGCACCACGGGGCGGCTGTATGGTACAATGCCCTTTGTGATATTAAACGGGCGGTCCTCTGCACGGGCATTGACCCGGAGTACGAACGTCTATGAGGGAAAGGAGGCACACGCATGAGCGAAATCATTCGTTCCATCGAAAAAGCTCAGCTTCGCAGTGATCGTCCCGCTTTCAACATCGGCGACACCGTACGGGTATGGGTCAAGGTCGTTGAAGGCGAACGCGAACGTTTGCAGGCATTTGAAGGCACCGTTATCGCCAAGCGCAACGGCAGCGTCAGAGAAACCTTTACCGTGCGCCGCTTAAGCTATGGCATCGGCGTAGAGCGTACATTCCCGCTGCATTCCCCGCGCGTAGATCGCATTGAGATCGTCCGCAAGGGTAAAGTGCGCAGGGCAAAGCTTTACTATCTGCGCGGTTTGCAGGGCAAGGCAGCCAAGATCAAAGAAGCCAGCCGTTTTTAACGAAGTCGTTCGTTCGAAGCGGTCCAATGAGCGTCCTAACGGACGCTCTTTTTTTGGAATATACACTTAACTGACCGAGGTACACCATGCTCAGAAGACTGTTGATTCCCGTTTTCCTCCTGTTGATTCCGGCAATCGCGCTGGCATCCCCCGTGGTATACCATAGACCAGGTGCAAGGCTGGCGCCCTACGAACCGGTTGCCGTTGCCCAGCCGGACATGCTTTTTGAAACCGCAGAATTGTTAACCGTAAATTTTCTGGATCGCGGCGCTGCCGACTGCATTTTGCTGCGCATCGACGGACAGACGATGCTTGTCGACGGCGCATCGCTCAACCAGTTCGGTTTTATTCGGGATGAGCTGGCCGCGCTGGATGTCAGGCATTTCAATTACATGGTCAATACCCATGCCCATAGAGACCATATTGACGGTCTGCTCGCCATCCTGAAACGGGACGACTATCTGGTGGACGCCTATTTGTCCTGCTATACGGACGATTACCCGGGCAGCGAGGACTATACCAGGGTACGTGAGCTGCTTGCCCAAAAAGATATCCCCTACTACCGCATCGGCGACGGCGATCACTTTATGCTGGGGCAGGCAGCCGTGGCCGTCTTCCGCGATGAAACGCCGGGGATAGATAAAAACAGACACAGCCTTGTACTCAAGGTGGTGTTTGGCGACCGCAGCGTTTTGCTGATGGGCGATGCTGGCGGTGAAACGCAGGAATATCTGCTCAACCATTACGGCGCGCCCGCCTTTAAAGCCGATGTGCTGAAATTTGCCCATCACGGGATGACGCCCATGCTGAGCGCCTTTCTGACCGCCGTATCGCCGGAGCTGGTTGTGGTGACCAATATGCGCTCGGCGGTACCGCGTACGGAGCATCAGCTCGCCGCGCTGCACATTCCCCGCTACTACACGCATACGGGGATGATCGAGATGGAAACCGACGGACAATTCTGGATCGTCGAGCAGATGCCGCGGGATTAACCACGCAGATTTACTGCCCGCGGAACTTTGAATCTACGGTAATCTGTGGTATAATTACAGATAAGAAACGCTGCGTTGATCCCCTCCACACGCCTGCGAACCCCGGCGCAGCGGCAGGGTTCATATTGCGCTTTGCCCTTACGGTAAAATAAATCCGGAGGTTGTATGAAGTTCACACCGCAGCTGCAGGGCGATCAGATTGATCTGCTGATGAAGGCGCTTCTCACCCTGACCACGACGGACGAAGCGCATCGTTTTTGCGAAGACGTGATGACCATCAAGGAGCTGGAGTCCATCGCGCAGCGTTTGGAGGTTGCCGTGATGCTTAACCGCAAGGCGACCTATCAGGAAATCGCGCAGAAAACAGGCGCAAGCACCGCAACCATCAGCCGCGTCAACCGCGCGCTGCATTATGGTGCCGAGGGTTACTCGTTTGTGCTTTCGCAACTGGACGGAGAAATTTAGAGGTTTATGATGAATTTGGACATGCTCAACCCGCAGCAGCGCAAGGCGGCTGAAACGCTGAATGGTCCCGTGCTCATTTTAGCCGGCGCAGGCAGCGGCAAAACGCGCGCGCTCACATACCGTGTCGCCAACCTGATTGATTCCGGCGTGGAGCCCTGGCGTATTCTGGCGATTACCTTTACCAATAAGGCCGCCAGGGAAATGCAGGGGCGCATTGTGGAGCTCGTCGGCGACAAGGCCGAGGATGTTTGGGTGAGCACGTTTCACGCCATGTGCGCTAAAATGCTGCGCCGCGATATCGAAAAGCTCGGGTACAAGCGCTCGTTCACCATCTATGATGACGACGACCAGAAAAGCGTGCGGAACAACACGCTCAAGACTCTGGATATCGACGACAAGGCCTTTACCATCCGCGAGCTGAAGGTGAAGATTTCCGACGCGAAGAACCGCCTGCTCACGCCGGACGAGTGGTTCATGGAATCGGCCAAGGACTTCCGCAGCCAGCAAATTCACGACATATTCACCGAATATGAAAAACGCCTCCGCGCCTCCAACGCCCTGGATTTCGACGATCTTCTGGTGCGGACGCTGGAGCTGTTCGCCGATCATCCCCCGGTACTAAAAAGCTATCAGCAGCGCTTTTCCCATGTGCTGGTGGACGAGTACCAGGATACCAACTATGCGCAGTATCAGCTGGTCAAGCTTCTCACCCAGGAGAGCCGCAACCTCTGCGTGGTCGGCGATGACGACCAGTCCATCTACTCCTGGCGCGGCGCGGACGTGCGCAACATTCTGGATTTTGAAAAGGACTTCCCCGAGGCGACGGTCATCAAGCTGGAGCAAAACTACCGCAGCTCCGGCAATATCCTGGACGCCGCCAACCAGGTGATCCAGAACAACCAGGTGCGAAAAGCAAAGAGGCTCT
>Ga0116164_10000984_pt1 | contig 22392 bp, 20 predicted proteins | sample AD_UKC109_MetaG_FD_89888 | JGI IMG/M metagenome (GOLD analysis project Ga0116164, IMG submission 89888) | Active sludge microbial communities of municipal wastewater-treating anaerobic digesters from Hong Kong - AD_UKC109_MetaG | ecosystem: Engineered > Bioreactor > Anaerobic > Digestate... | reverse complement strand
CTGATCGCGCGCCACCTTCTCAGGTTGCGCGGTGCTGCGGGTGCGCTGGGCAGCCTGCTTCTTGCGCCGCTGATTCATCTGGGTGGCGGCTCTGCCCTGATCGGTGAGCTCCTGGACGGTCTGCTCGGCTGCGTGGCCTTCGTGATCAACCTCGGTCATTTCCTGTTCGGCCTGCTTCTGCGCGAGCAACTCCGCTCGTCGGGTGGCAGCTTCCCGTTCCTCTTCGCGCGTCTGAGCCACGTCCTGCGTCACGGCTGCCCGGGCGTTCTGCTTGCGAGCCTGCCGCTGTGCTTGGGCCTTTTTTTTGTGCAACTCACCCTCGCGGCGCAAGGCTTCGTTGCCCGTGGCAGTCCCGCCGACTTCTTGACGGCTGCGGTGACGCGCTCCACTGCCTCATCTGAGATGGACGTCTCGGAATCCATGTGGCGTCCTTCCTGTGATTGCTTCGGCGCACTGTGCGCCCCGTCAGTGCGCGTGTACCCGTGGCCTGTCGGCTCATCCGCGCGCTCGCGGGCGTATGCCGTGACGCCCACGGGGTATGAGAAGCAGTAGGTCGGGGCCGCAAGGCGTGGGCCGCGCAGAGACCAACCGAGAGGGAGTTCATGAGCGAGCTGACCGAGAAGATCAGCGATCGGACTGAGGAGTTGGGCTTGCCCGACTTCGTGGATACGGTGCGCGAGAAGGTGGCCTCGCAGACCCATGACGTGGTCGCGAATGTGCAGAACTTCGTGGATTCCCAGGACCTCACCCCCGTCACCGAGGTTGCCGAAGATCTCAGCAGACGTGCACGCGGCGTCGGGCACGAAATCAGTGACCGTGCACAGCAACTCGGTCGCCGCTTCGGCCGCGAACCGAGCCGCTGGGAGGTGTGGTTCGAGTCCACACCGCGTTTCATGCTGCTGATCGCCGGTGCGGGCCTTACAGGGGCAGCCGCCGGATGGCTGACTCGCGAGCGTGCAACCAGTCCCGAAAGCAATAGTCAGCCCGAGCCGGCCCCATCGAGAGGATCCGAGACCATGAGTCCCAAGGACGAATCCGACCCGCAGGAACACGCCTCCGAGCCGGTGGTCAGCCGGCATGCCCCGGATGAGCGCACGCCTGCCGAGGACACCCCGGAGCACCTCACCGGAGATCCTGCGGCCGATGAGCCGGAACTGGCCAGTGACTCTGGGCCCTTGGCGCAACGGGCGCACGACGCGCAGTCGGCCTACCCCAGCAATGACCAGCCGGATATCGAGGCCGATGAGGACATGGCCGACGAGGGGACCCGCATCGCCGAGGAACGCAAGAACGCCGCCTCCGATTCCTCATGAGGTGTGTACTGAGGTCCGACAAGGAGCCCGCTTATCGCCGCTCAGGACAGAAGCTCCAGCAGCGCCGGCTCCCAGTGCTCCAGCGACTCAGAGGCCACTTCAGGCAGGTCATGGCCTTCGAGGAATGCCTGTACCACCCGCGGGTCCACATACGATGACCGTGCGATCGCTGGCGTGTTGCCGAGATGTTCGGCGACGTCCGCGATCGCCTGGCGCACGGCCCGCTGGCGAGACTCCCGAGGATCTGCCGCGCTGAGACTGGCCAGTGCCCGCAGACCTGCCTGCCAGGTCCGGAAGTCTTTGGCTGTGCCCGCGACGCCCACGTCGGCGAGATACCGATTGACATCCTGGCTGGACACGTCGCACCACCTGCGGCCCGACTTGTAGGCCAGCAGTTCCTCGCATCGACGTCGCACGCGCAGGTCCCGCACCGCCGTCAGCAACTGCGGATCATCGAGGACGACATCGTGTTCTTTGCCTGATTTTCCGGTGAACCGCAACCGGACCGTGCCTCCTCGGGTACTCACATGGTCGCAGCGCAACGTGGCCAGCCCGAAACTGCCGTTGTCCTGGGCATAGTCTTCCGAGCCCACCCGAAGCCCACCGAGGTCCAGCAGACGGAAGCCGGTGGCCAGGGCCCGTTCGAAGGGCATCCCCGGCAGTTGCAGGTGCTCGGCGACCAGGGTGCGGGCAGCGGGAAGACTCTGCCCGAATGCCACGATGTGATCGAACTTCTCGCGATCGCGCGCGGCGCGCCAGTCCGGGTGGTACAGGTACTGGCGGCGGCCCGCCTCGTCAGTGCCGACAGCTTGGATGTGGCCGTTGGGCCATGGGCAGATCCACACCTCTGCCCAGGCCGGGGGGATGACCAGGTCCCGACAGCGTTCGGCCCCCGACGCATCGACCCGCTGACCGTGCTGGTCCAGAAAGACGAAGCCCCGACCGCACCGCCGCCGGGTCCAGCCAGGTTTCGCCGGATCGGCTCGGCGCAGTCGGGGCATTCAGCACTCGCCCTACTGGTTCACGTCGATGTTCACGTCCTCGGGCAACTGGTCGCGCCAGTCCTGCAATTGCTGCTCGAGGCGGTCGACGGCCTGCTCATCGTTGATGAACAACGTGGCACCCGCGGCCATCACACCACCGAGTGCCAGGGCGACGATGGACAATGTCAGACCACCGATCGCGACCCCTCGCCCAGTCACCCCGGGCCGCTTGGCCATGCTGATTCCGACGATGCCGAGAATCAGTCCGATGAGTCCCAGCACGAGACCAAGCGGCCCGAGGATTACCGTCAGCACGCTGAGCAGGGCCGAGAGCCCGAAGACCACGGAGAACGCCGCTGCTGCCGACGTCTTCGCCTCCGACCCGTACTGCTGCACCGGTTGCGGGACAGCGGTCGCGCGAGTGGTTCCAGGTTGCTGTTGGTAGGACATGCTCGCTCCTCTCAGTCGGGTGCCGCCCTCTACCCCCGCTGCACCGGTCCATTCCGGTATGCCGTGGCCGGATCCGGGCAATTGATCAGGGAAACCCGCCGTCACACGAACTCTTGGAGGCCATGGTGAGCGATGCCGAACACGCGACTGAGGATGTGTTGGACCTGTTGGCCGAAGAACATCACGAAGCCGAACAGATGCTCGAGGAACTCAGCAGTCAGGACAAGCAGGAGCACGACCCCCGCGAACTAGCCGATCGGCTGACCGCCTCCTTGGTTCGCCACTCCGTGGCCGAGGAGATGTACGTGTACCCGGCGATGCGCGAACACCTCGAGGACGGCGACGCCGCAGTCGAACACGACATCTCCGAACACCAGGAACTCGAGGAACTGCTCAAGCGGCTCGAGGGGCTGGAACCAGGTGACGAGCAGTGGCCCGAGGTCGTCGCCGCGCTGCGGGAGACCCTTGCCGATCACGTCGCCGACGAAGAGAACGACCACTTCCCGCGCTTGCGGGCGGAGGTGCCCGAAGACGTCCTGATCGACTTGCGGGACAAGGTTGAAATGGCCGAGCAGGTCGCCCCGACCCGGCCGCATCCCAGCGCCCCGCACAGCGAGCTGTTCCACAAGATCGTCGGACCGGGGGTGGGCATGGTCGACCGTCTTCGGGATGCCCTCGCGGGCCGGATGACCGGCTAGTCGTGGATTCCTTCGCGATCCCCGCCGGGTATGCGCTGGCGGGGATCGCCCTGTTACTGGCGGCACTGCTCCCGAGGGTGCTGCAGCGGCTTCCGTTGTCGCCGGCCATGCTGTTCGTGTTCGCGGGTCTGGTCGCTTCGTTCATCCCCGGCGGCGCCACCCTGGATCTGGTGAAGGACCGTGGCGTGATCGAGCACGCCACCGAGTTGTGCGTCATCGTCGCGCTGATGGGTGTGGGTCTTGCCCTGGACCGGCCTTTGAGCCTGCGCGGCTGGTCGAGTACCTGGCGGCTACTCGGCATCGGCATGCCGCTGTTCATCGGGGCGGCGGCGGTCTTGGCCTGGGGTCTCATCGGGATCCCGATCGCCGGGGCCCTGTTGCTAGGGGCGGTGATGGCGCCAACCGATCCGGTGCTGGCCTCCGAGGTGCAGGTAGGAGAGCCCACCGACGATCCGGGTAGTGAGGATGAGGTGAGGTTCGCGCTCAGTTCCGAGGCCGGGCTCAACGACGGGTTGGCGTTCCCGTTCGTCAACGCGGCCGTGCTGCTGGCGGGGGCGGCTTTCGTACAGTGGGGCGGGCGCTGGGTGGCCTGGGAACTGCTCGGCAAGATCGTGATCGGCGTGGTCGTCGGCTGGGCCATCGGACAGCTGCTCGCCCGGTTGGCGTTCCGCGCTCCGAACAGTGTGCGATTCGCCGCGACGGCGGAGGCCGTGTTGGCCCTGTCGGGTGTGTTCCTGGCCTACGGTGTTGCGGAACTGGTCGGGGGTTACGGTTTCCTCGCGGTCTTCTGCGCGGCTTTGGCCATCCGCAGTTGGGAACGTGGGGACGAGTACCACAGGGTTCTGCACGAGTTCATCGGACAGATCGAGCGACTGCTCACGCTGGGCCTGCTGCTGCTCCTCGGGTATTTCGCAGTGGATCTGCTGAGTGCGCTGACCTGGCAGGCCGCGGTGTGGGGTGTGGTCGCCGTACTCGCAGTCCGTCCTGTCACGGGCTGGTTGGCGATGCTCGGTTCGAACGTGAGGCCGGTGGAGGAGCGCAGCATCGCCTTCTTCGGGGTCCGGGGCATCGGGTCGTTCTACTACCTTGCCTACGCTCTCGGGCAGGCCGCTTTCGTGCGGGCGGATCTGCTCTGGGCGACGGTTTCGTTCACCGTGCTCGTCTCGATCGTTGTGCACGGCGTGACTGCGTCGCCGGTGCTGCGCACTCTGGACCGGCGCCGCCGGCGGGAGGCGGGCGTCTGACAGATTGCCTCAGTCCGAGCACCGTTCGAGAACCAGTCCGACGCCGAGCCCGGCGGCACCACTGACACCTGCCACGCCGAACCGGCCCTCGCGGCGTTCCAGTTCGTCGAGGCAACCCCCCACCATGATCGCGCCCGTCGCTCCGAAGGCGTGACCCATCGCGATCGTGCCGCCGTTGGGGTTCATGCGTTCGGGGCCCGCGTCGAGGTCGCGCCGGAAGCGCAGGCACAGCGCGGCGAACGCCTCGGCGAACTCGAAGACGTCGATGTCGCGCGGGGCCAGCCCTGCCCGTTCGATGGCCTGCTCCATCGCCTCCTGGCCGGCGGTGAGCATGATCACCGGGTCGCACGTGGCTGTTGTGCTGCTGACGATCCGTGCCCGCGGACGAAGACCCACCGCGTCGGCCTGCTCACGGGTGCCGATCAGCAGCAGCGCCGCAGCATCGGCCATCTGTGGGGAGGTGCCCACCGTGTGCAGGTGCTCGATGCGTTCGAAGCGCTCCAGCACCAGCGCGTCGTCGTCGGGCCGGTCACCGAAAACCGGCGCCAGGCCGGACAGAGCCTCGGCCGAGAGCCCGGGGCGGATCAACTCGTCGCGCGCCAGGTCGTTCGTCTCGATGACGCTGTAGTCGAAGGCGCCGGATTCCCAGGCGGCATGGGCCTTCGCGTGGGTCTCCACAGCGTAGGCGTCGAGCTGATCGCGGGTGAACCCCTCCAACGTCGCGTTCAGGTCGGCCGCGATCCCCATGTGCACGGAACCCACGGACTTCACCACCGACGGGTCGTTCCACAGGGCGCCGCCGTCGCTGAAGATCGGCACCCTGGAAACGCTCTCCACGCCTCCGGCCACGACCAGGCGGTAGTCCCCAGCCCGGACCCGGGCGGCGGCAGTGGCAACCGCATCGATCCCGGAGGCGCAGAAGCGGTTGAGCGTCACACCGGGGGTCGGCCAGCCGTTGAGCAGATTGGCGGTGCGCGCGAGGTCGGCGCCCTGTTCACCGACCTGGGATGCCACTCCGAGGACCACGTCGTCGACCATGTCCGGGGCCAGTCCGGTGCGCTCGATCAGTTCCCGCTGCAGGCCCGTGACGAGGTCCAGAGCCGACAGGGAGTGCAGCCCGCCTTTCGGAGAAGCCTTCCCTCGAGGGGTCCGGATCCAGTCCAGGACGAAGACGTCGGTCACGACTTCAGCCTAAGCGCTGTGGTGTCGCCCTTAGGCTGAGATGGTGATCGGGATTCTGGGCGGGTATCAGACGGACTTCGCGCGCAACTGGACCAAGGAGGGCGGGGACTTCGCCGCGATGTTCGGCGAAGTCGTGGCGGGAACACTGGAAGCGGCGCAGGTCGACGCCGCGGACGTTGGAGTTATCCATGTCGGCAATGCCTTCGGGCAACTGTTCACCGGACAAGGTCATCTCGGAGCCATGCCGGCCACCGTGGAACCCGCGCTTGCCGGGAAACCGGCCTCTCGGCACGAGGCAGCGTGTGCGTCCGGCGGCATCGCGTTGCTCGCCGCCATGGCCGATCTCGAGTCGGGGCGCTACGACGTCGCGTTGGTCCTCGGCGCCGAGCTTGAACGCACCGTGCCGGGTGATCTCGCTGCTGACCACATGGGTGCGGCCGCTTGGGTCGGACGTGACGCCCAGGGCGCGAAGTATGTGTGGCCGTGGTCGTTCAGTGCGCTGGCCGACGAGTACGAACGGCGCTACGGCCTCGACGACGCGCACCTGCGAGCCATCGGGGAACTGAACTTGAGCAACGCCAAGCGCAATCCTTTCGCGCAGACCCGCAAATGGTCGTTCACCGGCGACTCGTTCGCAGCCGATGATGTCGCCAACCCGATCGTCGAGGGACGTCTGCGGCGCAACGACTGCAGCCAGGTGACCGACGGGGCGGCTGGTCTGGTTCTGGTGTCAGAGCGCTTCGGCCGGGCGGCGCCCGCTTACATCGAGGGCTGGGGGCATCGCACCGTCGGCCTGCCGCTCGAACCGAAGCTGGCCGGCACCGACGACCTGGTGATGCCGCATGTCGCGGCCACCATCCGGGACGCTTTCGGGCGGGCCGGTCTGACCGGAGTGGAAGACGTCGACGGGATCGAGACCCACGACTGTTTCACGCCGAGTCAGTACATGGCCATCGACCATTTCGGGATCACCGCGCCGGGCCGTAGTTGGGAGGCGGTGGAATCTGGGGCTCTGTCCCTTGGCGGACGAATCCCCATGAACCCCAGCGGAGGCCTGATCGGGGTGGGTCATCCGGTCGGTGCCAGCGGGGTCCGGATGGTCCTCGACGCGCATCGGCAGGTCACTGGGACTGCTGGTGATTACCAGGTCGTGGGTGCCCGGCGGGTTGCGACGCTGAACATCGGTGGCAGCACGGCGACGACGGTGAGTTTCGTGGTCGGGGGCGCCTGAACCCAGCAAGGACACGAAGAGGTACTCTTGCAGAGTTGCGTAAGTCTGCAAGTGGGAGGAGAGGGTCATACCCGTTCCTCTGTATCAAGCCAAAGCCGAGTTCTTCCGCACTCTCGGCCACCCGGCGCGGATCCGGATCCTCGAACTTCTCGCGGCCGGGGACAAGCCCGTGCACCTACTGCGTGCGTCCATCGACATCGAAGCGGCTAGTCTCTCGCAGCAGTTGTCCGTACTGCGGCTCGCGGGCCTGGTCACCAAGCGTCGCGAGGGCGGCGAGGTGGTCTACTCGCTGTCCCTGCCGGCAGTCGAGGACCTGCTGGCGGCCGCCCGGGAGATTCTGGAGACCAAAGCCGCCTCGCAGGGTGGGTTGATCGATGATTTGAGACCGCCTGCGAACGCTTCATGAGTTCTCCCCAGGCGGGGTGGGGCGCTGAGGTCCGGCGAGGGACGGAATGGATCGGCCAGCGCTCCCGAGCCTTGCTTCCGCGAAGTGCCGACTACCGGTCGATGCGGATCGCCCCACAGCGGGATCTGATCGCCGGCATCACGGTCGGGGTTGTGGCCTTGCCCCTCGCGCTGGCCTTCGGCATCACCTCGGGGCTGGGTGCAGCCGCCGGCCTGATCACGGCCGTCGTCGCCGGCACGGTCGCGGCGGTCTTCGGGGGAAGCAACCTGCAGGTGTCCGGGCCAACGGGTGCCATGACCGTCGTCTTGGTGCCGATCGTGGCCCAGTACGGGGCCAACGGGGTTCTGGTGGTCGGCCTGCTCGCAGGGCTACTGCTCATCGTCATGGCGCTGGCCGGGTTCGGGCGCTATGTGCGCTTCATCCCGCTGCCCGTGATCGAGGGGTTCACACTGGGCATCGCGGTGATCATCGCGCTGCAACAGGTGCCGGCAGCACTGGGCGTTCAGGCCGCTGGGGAGCAAGTCGTCCTCGTGGCGATCCGTGCTGTCGGAGACTGGCTGGCCGCACCCGATTGGGTACCCGTGGGAATCGCCGCGGGAGTCGCCGGGCTCATGATCGTCGCCGCCAGATTGCGGCTGAAGCCCGCCGTCCCGGTCGCTTTGATCGCAGTGGTGGCAGCCACGATCGTGGTTGCGGTCGTGGATGTCGACATCGCAACGATCGGCGCTCTGCCATCCAGCTTTCCAGCGCCCCACCTGCCCGCCTTCGCGGTCGCAGACCTGCGCGTTCTCATGGCACCTGCGGTTGCCGTGGCGGCCCTGGCGGCCCTCGAGAGCCTATTGTCGGCGACCGTCGCCGACGCGATGAGTGTGTCCCAGCGCCACGATCCCGACCGCGAACTGTTCGGACAGGGTCTGGCGAACGTGGCAAGTCCGCTGTTCGGCGGGATCCCGGCCACGGCTGCGATCGCTCGCACCGCTGTCAACGTTCGTACCGGCGCAGTCTCGCGACTGGCGGCCATCGTTCACTCCGCCATCCTGCTGGGCGTGGTCCTCGCACTGGGTCGAGTCGTGAGTCTCATCCCGCTGGCTGCACTTGCCGGCGTGCTGATCGCCACCGCCATGCGGATGGTGGAGGTCTCGAGCCTGCGGGCGCTGCTGCGCTCAGGGCGTGGCGACACGCTCGTACTCGTGGTCACGTTCGTGGCCACCGTCGTCCTCGACCTCGCGACCGCCGTGATCCTGGGCATCATCGCCGCGGGAGTGTTGGCCCTGCGACAAGTGGCGGGTTCGGCAACGCTCACTGAAACCCCGTTGGAGGCGTGGGGTGAGTCCTCGGACACCCACACAACCGAGGAGCGGGCGTTGCTGGACGAGCACATCATCGCGTTTCGGTTCGAGGGGGCACTGTTCTTCGGGGGCGCCCACTCCGCCCTCCTCGAGCTCGCCGAGGTGAGCGACATCCGGGTCGTCATCCTGCGGTTGTCCCATGTCACGACGCTGGACGCGACGGGTGCCGCGGTTCTCTCCGACACGATCCGGAGCCTGGAGAACCGGGGCATCACCGTGCTCCTGTCGGGGTTGCCGCAGCAGTTCACAGCCCGGCTCGAGGCCACCGGCATCCTGCAGCGTCTGCGCGATCAGAACCACGTCTTCGGCCACACTCCGGACGCGATCGAACACGCACGCCTGCATGTGGTGCGCGACGGACATCACCTCACGTAGTTCTCCATGCAACTGACCGCAACCAGCGGCAAGCCAGCGCGGACGCGCATACCCTGGGCACATGGACATCGAGATCGTCGGCCGTTTGCTGAGCACCTTGCCCGAGGATGACGACCACCCGTACCGGACCGGACCCTGGCGGCCGCAGGACACCGAGTGGCGGGCGGACGACCTCGAGGTGGAAGGCGAACTACCCGCCGACCTGGACGGTGTGTACTTGCGCAACACCGAGAACCCCGTGCATCCCGCGATCGGTCGCTACCACCCGTTCGACGGCGACGGCATGATCCACCTGATCGGATTCCGCGACGGCCGGGCGTTCTACCGGAACAAGTTCGTCCGCACCGATGCGCTGCTGGCCGAACAGCAGCAGGGCGGCCCGTTGTGGGCAGGACTGGCCGAACGGCCCGACAAGGCCAAGCGGCCCGGCTGGGGGGCCCGGCACATGCTCAAGGACGCCTCGAGCACCGACGTCGTCGTGCACAACGGGTTCGCGTTGAGCAGCCACTTCGAATGCGGCGATGCCTACCGGATGGATCCGCTGACCCTCGACCCGCGGGGCAAGGCGGCGTGGACACCGCAGCGCGGGACTTCGGCGCACACCAAGGTCGACGAGCACACCGACGAGTTGATGTTCTTCAACTACAGCATCGACGAGCCGTTCCTCAACTACGGCGTGGTCGACTCCACCGACAGCTTGGTCCATTACGAGCCGATCGACCTGCCCGGTCCGCGTATCCCGCACGACATGGCGTTCACGCAGAACTATGCGATCCTCAACGACTGCCCGATGTTCTGGGAGCCGGCGCTGATGTCCAAGGGCGTGTACGCGCCGGTGTTCCATCGTGAGATCCCCCTGCGGCTCGGGGTTCTGCCCCGCCGTGGCACCAATGCCCAGATCCGCTGGTTCGATGCCGATCCGACCTACGTCCTGCATTGGGTCAACGCCTACGAGGACGGCGATGAGATCGTCCTCGACGGGTTCTTCCAGGACGACCCGCAGCCCGCGGTCTCCCCGGACGCCACGTACTACGAGCGGCTTTCCCGGTTCATTTCGCTGGACGGGATGCAGACGCACCTGCACCGCTGGCGGCTCAACCTCGCGACCGGGATGGTCAAGGAGGAACGGCTCAGCGACTCGATCACGGAGTTCGGGATGATCAACGGATTGCACGGGGGGCGTCCACACCGGTACGCGTACGCGGCGACTGCGGTCCCGGGCAGGTTCTTGTTCAACGGACTGGTGAAACACGACGTGGTGACCGGCGGGGAGGAGCATTTCGCCCTGCCCGAAGGGGTCTACTGCAGTGAGACGGCGATGGCGCCCCGGGTGGGCAGTTCCGGCGAGGATGATGGCTATCTGGTGACATTCACCATCGACATGGTCGAGGACCGTTCGCAGGCTCTGGTATTCGATGCGTCGCGTGTGGCCGATGGCCCGATTGCCCGCGTCACGCTGCCGGAGCGGATCAGCAGTGGTACCCATTCGACGTGGGCTCCGGGTTCTGCGCTGCCGGGGTGGGATGCTGCGTAGCGCTGGAACGAGTCCGCAGTTCCAACGGAGCCTGGGCCGCGCGGTCGACGGGACAGGCGCAGCGGCCGCGCACAGGCGTCGCCCAGGCGTGAGAGTTGGGTACATCCGTTGGACTTGTTTACAGGCGTGAGTGTCGGAACGCGCGTGGTTGTCCAACGGTTGTGCGTTTGTCCAACGTCCGTGCGCAACTCCAACGGGTGTGGGCCGCGCACAGGCGTGAGAGTTGAAAAGTACGCAACTCCAACGGATGTATGACCCAACAGGCGCACAATGGGTACATGTGCGACACGTTCGTCAGCCTGCCCGACGCCACGAGGGACGGGTCGGTGATCCTCGGCAAGAATAGTGACCGGGAACCCAACGAAGCCCACGAGCTGCTCGCGGTGCCGGCCACCGATCATGAGTCGTCCCAGGTTCGAACCACCTACATCGAGATCGACCAGATCCCTCACACGAACGCGGTGATCCTGTCCAAGCCGTACTGGATCTGGGGCGCGGAGATGGGCGTCAACGAACACGGCGTATCCATCGGCAACGAGGCGGTCTTCACCAAAGCCAAGCGCGAGAGCACCCCCGGTCTGCTCGGCATGGACCTGCTGCGCCTCGGGCTCGAGCGGGCGAGCACCGCTGAGGAAGCGGTCGATGTCATCACGGTGCTGCTGACCAAGCACGGGCAGCACGGCCAGGCGGGCCACACCCACAAACTGCTCTACGACAACTCCTTCATCGTGGCCGACCGAAGCGAAGCGTGGATCCTCGAGACCGTCGGGCGAGACTGGGCCGCTGACCGGGTGCATTCGACCGGTTCGATCTCCAACGGACTCACGCTCGGTCGGGCTGAACGGACGTCACCAGGCCTGGCTGGCGTCGCGGTGACCGACCGTTCAGACTTCCTGTACACGCGGTTCTCCGACTCGGCCGCCAGACAATGCCGGACCTCCGACGCGCTGCACGCCGACCGCGGGAACCTCGACGTACCTGCAGCGATGCGGTTGCTGCGCGATCACGGACCGGTCGAACCCGACTGGACCCCGGCCAAGGGCGTGACCGGTCAGACGGTCTGCGCGCACGCCGGCTTCGGGCCGATCCGGGTGGCCCAGTCGACCGGCTCGATGGTCTCGCACGTCACTGCCGATGACATCACCGTGTGGCTCACCGGCACCTCCGCACCGTGCACGTCGGTGTTCAAACCGACCTGGTTCGGCGCTGGGCTACCTGAGCAAGCGCGGCCGGGAAAGCTCTTCGATCCGGCCACGATGTGGTGGCGCCACGAACTGCTGCACCGCGCGACCCTGCGCAACTATCCCGATCGGATGGCTGCCTACGGCAAACTGCGCGACGATCTCGAAGCCGACTTCCTGCAAGGCGCACAGACTGCACGCGACCGCGCGGCGTTCAGCAACCAGTGCTTCGCGGCCGCCGAAGCTGCGGAACGGGAATGGCTCGACGCCGCCCGGGATGTTCCCGCGGCCAGCGTCCCCACGCTCTACCGGCGGGCATGGCAGAAGTGGGACGACCTGGCGGGGCTCTCATGACGTCGCCCGGGAAGCAGCACACCCTCGAACTCGCCGAGCGGTACGTGTGCGGTGATCGCGTGCGCTTCCTCACCGGCGCCGGAATCGATCTGGTGATCGGCCGCAGGCAGGGCTACCACATCTGGGACGTCGACGGTCGCGAGCTGATCGACATCCACCTCAACGGCGGGGTGTACAACCTGGGGCACCGCAACCCGGATGTGATCGCTTCACTGTCCACGGCCTTGGAAACCCTCGACATCGGCAACCATCATTTCCCCAGCACGGAACGTGCCGCGCTGGCCGAACGCCTGATCGGCGTCACGCCCGGTGCCCACTACGCGGTCTTTGCCAGTGGCGGAGGGGAGGCCATCGACGTTGCCATCAAGTCGGCCCGGCGTGCGACCGGTCGCCGCCGCGTCGTGTCCGTGGTCGACGCGTATCACGGACACACGGGGCTTGCGCTGGCCGCAGGCGACGAGCAGGCCGCGAACGCCTTCCTGGCCACCGAACCCGATTTCGTGCGGGTCGCTTTCAACGACATCGACGCCCTCGATGCTGCCCTTGCCGAACCCACCGCCGCGGTGATCCTGGAGACGGTGCCGGCCACCGCCGGATTCCCGCGGCCGGATCCCGAGTATCTGCCAGCCGTGCGCCAGTTCTGCGATCAGACCGGCGCCCTGTACATCGCCGACGAGGTGCAGACCGGCCTCGGCCGCAGCGGGCAGATGTGGGCGGTGGATCACTTCGGCGTGGTGCCGGACATCCTGGTCACCGGCAAGGGGCTGTCGGGGGGCATCTACCCGATCGCGGCCACTTTGCTCAGCGAACGAGCCGGCGCCTGGATTGAGAGCGACGGCTGGTCGCATGTGTCGACCTTCGGAGGTGCAGAACTGGGGTGCCGGGTCGCCGCGACCGTACTCGACCTGACCGAGCAGGCCATGCCCGGTCTGCCGATCCAGCAGTGGACCGAAGCGTTCGCCCGGTTGCAGCAGAAACACCCCGACTGGGTCGTCGAGGTCCGGCAGACCGGCCTGATCATCGGAGTCAAGTTCGCCCACGAAGTGGGCGGTATGTTGATGACGAAGCTGCTGTTCGACAACGGCGTGTGGGCCATGTTCGCCGGATTCGACCGCAGCGTGCTGCAAGTGAAGCCGGGACTGCTGATGGGGCAGGCGGATATCGACGCGGTGATGGCGGCGTTCGATCGCGCGTGTGCGGCGGCGGTCGCGTTGTGAAGCAGGTCCTGCAGCGTCTGGAAGCGAACCTCGACCCAGCCCATCCGACCGGGGTCACCGTGCTGGCCTACGGAGAGATCTCCGCGGCCCTGCTGGTGCCGGGTTTGGACGGCAAAGTTGCCAAGCGCATGTCCGGGTTCGCAGACGCAGCGATGGCGCAGGACTACTGCACTCTGGTTGACGAGTACATAGCGACCGTCCGTGACGCGGGGATCCGGGTCGTCGAGACCCAGGTCGTGATGATCGAACGTGGCGACCGGCCACCTGTGGTGTATCTGGTCCAGCCGCTGTTGAAGGACTTGGGCAATCAACTCCTGCACTCCGCCGCCGACCCCGACCTCGCGGCTGCTGTCGGCGTCGTCATGGACCGGGTCTGGACCCTTCACCAGGACACTCCCGAGACCGCGATCGACGCGCAACTGTCGAACTGGTCCTTCACCGTCGCGGATGACCCGGTTCTGCTGGATGTGGGCACGCCCTTCGTCCGTTCCGGCTCGGGGTACCGCTTCGACCAGGAGATTCTGTTGTCGGCGATCCCGCCGGGCTTGCGCGCCTACTACCGGCGTAAGGGAGACGTCGCGACGTACATGGACGACTACTTCTCGCCGCGGTTGGTCGCTGTCGACCTGCTGGGCAACTTCATCAAGGAGGGTGCAACGCGACGGTTGCCGGAGGGGATCGTCGCGGCCAACGAGTGGCTGGAATCCCACGACCTGGAGCCGATCGCACGCGCCGAGGTCGACGAGTACTACAAGCAGGATGCTGCGACGCTCGAGCTGTTCCTGCGGGTGCGGCGACTCGACCGTGCGGCGCGCAGACTGTTGCGTCGGGAGTACGACTTCATCCTGCCTGGGCGGGTGTCGAGGTAAGGCTTGGCGAACCCAGCCGTTGCGAGTATCTCGGTTGGACTTTGGTCGGATCTGGTCGGTGGGTGACCTCCTGCGTCCTAAGTCCCGGCCGGGCACCGAGCGGTCCTGCTGGGGCGGGTTTTCGGGTTGGAGTTTGGTCGGATCTGGTCACTGGGAGACCTCCCGCGTCCAAAGTCCCTCCGCCCACCCGGCCGCGCAAGCGGCCACGCCCCAACTCCGTACGCTTGAGGGGTGCGCGGTTTCGATAGGCGGCTGCTCAAGTACGCCCGGTCGACCCGCACGTTCCTCGTCGCCAGCGTCTTCGTGCAGGCGGTCCAGGCTCTGTTGATCGTCGCGCAGGCGTTTCTACTGGCCAGCGTCATCGTGCGAGCGTTCACCGAGGCCGCGGACCTGGCCGCTGTCATGCCCACCGTCGTGCAGCTCGGTGCCGTTATCGCGGCCCGCGCGCTGACCGCTTTCCTCGCCGAATGGCTCGCCCACCGGACCGCAGCAACGGCGATGAGCGAATTGCGGATGGCGGCCTGGCGGCACATGATGAGCCTCGGGCCCGCGTGGCTGGCCGGGAAACGCACCGGGGAACTCGCCCAACTGCTGGTCCGTGGTGTGGGAGGCCTGGAGGCCTACTACGCGCGGTATCTGCCACAACTGGTGCTCGCGGTCGTCGTGCCGCTGATCGTCGGGGTCGCAATCCTGACCGAGGATGTTCTCGCCGCAGTCATCGTGGCGTTCACCGTGCCGCTGATTCCGGTATTCATGATCCTGGTCGGGTGGGTCAGTCAGGCTCGCGTCGATCGCCAGTGGCGGTGGCTCGCGGTGCTGGGAAACCACTTCCTGGACGTGGTCGAAGGCTTGCCCACACTCAAGGCCTTCAACCGCGCGCAGCATCAGGTGGGCCAGATCCGGCAGGTCGGCGATGAGCACCGCAGATCGACGATGGGCGTGCTGCGCGTGACGTTCCTTTCCGCGTTGGTCCTCGAGTTGCTCTCGACGCTGTCGGTCGCCCTGATCGCGGTGTCGATCGGTGTTCGCCTGGTGGAAGGCAACATGACGTTGATGGCCGGGCTGACCGTGCTCATCCTGGCGCCGGAGGTGTACCTGCCTCTACGCATGGTCGGGCAGCACTTCCACGCGGCTGCAGAGGGTGCCGAGGCCGCCGACCGTGTGTTCGCCGTGATGGAGCAAGAACCCCCGACCACCGGCAGCGCGGATCTGGTCGCCGCCGAAGCCGACATCCGACTGGAGGGTGTGGCGCTGGGCTACGACGGGAAGGACGTGGTTTCTGAGCTGTCCGCGGTGATTCCCGCCGGCGACATCACGGTCATCAACGGACCGTCCGGTGCCGGCAAGACCACCGTGCTCAACGGTGTGCTCGGGTTCATCAAGCCGTCAGCCGGTCGCATCCTGATCGGCGAGCAGGACCTCGCGGACATCGATGTGCGGCAATGGTGGTCGCACATCGCGTGGGTGCCGCAGAGTCCGCAACTCCTGCCTACCAGCCTGCGCGAGAACATCACGATGGGTGAGGACCTCGACGTCCGGGAGGTATTGGCTCAGACCCGGCTGGAGGTCTGGGTCGATGCCCTGCCCGACGGTCTGGACACGATCATCGGCGAGGGCGGCCGGCCGGTTTCTGTCGGACAGGCGCGGCGGATCGCACTCGCGCGTGCTCTACTGCGGCGCTCCCGCGTGCTCCTGCTGGACGAGCCGACCGCAGGTGTCGACCCGGAGTCAGAGGCCGCGATCCTCGCTGTGCTGCGAACCGTCCCGGCGACCGTGATCGTGGTCGGTCACCGGTCAGCGATCGATGCGATCGCGGACCACACCTTCAGCGTGGGGGTGGTCGTGTGATCCTGCGCGACCCCGCGGTCCGGCGCCTGCGGGAGATCTACCGGCCGGCCACCGGACGGCTGTGGTGGGCCGCTGTCCTGGGTGCTCTGGCCCTGGGTTCCTCGGTCGGACTCATGGCCGTAAGCGCCTGGCTGATCTCACGCGCGTGGGAGCAACCCCCGATCCTTTTCCTGCAAGTCGCCGTAGTCAGTGTCCGCGCATTCGGCATCGGCCGGGGTGTCTTCAGGTACGCCGAACGACTGGTCAGTCACCAGGCCGCATTCCGTTCGCTGGTGGATCTGCGGGTCGCCCTGTACGAGCGACTGATCCCGCTGGCTCCCGCCGGACTGCCCGCGTTCAAACGTGGCGACCTGTTGCGCCGCATGGTCGACGACGTCGAGACGATGTCGGACTTGAGCCTGAGGGTCATGTTGCCCATTTTCTCGGCGATCCTGGTCGGTACCGGATCGGTCATCCTGACGGCCTGGCTGTTGCCCGCCAGCGGCGTGATCCTGGCCGTCTGCCTGCTGCTGGGCGGGATCGCCGTGCCAGCTTTGATCATCTGGTCCTCGGGTCGTGGGCAGGCCGCGCAAGCCCCTTTGCAGGCCGAACTGTCCTCGGAGGTGCTGACCGCGCTGCAAGCCGGACCGGAACTTATGGTGCTCGGCGCTGACGATGCCTATGGGCGGCGCATCGAGGACGTCGACGCCCGGTTGGCGGCGGCAATGCGTAAGACCGCGGTCGGCTCGGCGCTGTCCACCGCCCTGGGCATCCTGGTGCAAGGTGCTGCGGTCATCGGGATGATCCTGGTGGCGGTGCCGGCGGTCCGCGCCGGTGACCTATGGGGGGTCAACCTCGCGGTCGTTGTTTTGCTGCCTCTGGCCGCGTACGAATCCGTGGCTGTGCTCGCACCCTCGGCGCTGGCCGCGATCCGGGTGCGCACGGCAGCCGGTCGCCTGGTCGAGATCCTCGATGCGCAGCCACCGGTCAGTGATCCCGCCGCGCCGCAAGCAGCCGACGGAGCCACGGTCGTCGCGCGGGGGCTCAGCGCCTCCTACCCGACCGGACCGGTGGCCGTCGGGGGCGTCGATTTCTACCTGCCGGTCGGCCACCGCATCGGCTTGGTGGGCGAGTCGGGATCGGGCAAGTCGACGGTCCTGAACGTGCTGGCTGGATTCCTGAAGTACTCCGGCGACGTGCGCCTGGGCGGGCGGCAGTTGTCTGAACTCGCAGGCGACGACATTCGTTCGCTGGTGCTGTGGACCCCGCAGATCCCGCACGTGTTCGACGCCGACGTCGCCGCTAATTTGCGCATGGCCAAGCCGGACGCCACCGACGAGCAACTGCTCGACGCACTGGCGGCGGTGGGACTGCCGATGGACTTGCATCGACCGGTCGGGCAGCACGGTGCCACGCTCTCCGGTGGGGAGCGGCAGCGGCTCGGGCTGGCGCGGGCGGTCTTGGCAGACCATCCGGTCCTGCTGCTCGACGAACCCACGGAGCATCTCGACCCGCCGACCGCGCAGGCGGTGCTCGACACGATCGCCAAGGTCAGCGAAGGCCGGTCATTGGTGGTCGTGACCCATCAGCCGATCCCGTGGCTCGATGAGCATGTCGAGGTCCGGACCCCGGGCCGATCGTGAAGGCGCTCGACGAGATCATCGACCCGGGCTGGGCGCGCGCGCTGGCCCCGGTGGAACCGCAGATCCGGGCGATGGGCGACTTCTTGCGGGCGCAGGGCACCTACCTTCCCGCCGGCGCGGACGTCCTACGCGCCTTCACCTATCCGTTCGATGCTGCGGAGGTTCTGATCGTCGGGCAGGACCCGTATCCGACGCCAGGCCATGCGATCGGCCTGTGTTTCGCCGTGGCACCCGACGTGCGGCCCCTGCCTGCGAGCCTGGTCAACATCTACACCGAACTCGTCGACGACCTCGGTGTCGCGAAGCCGTCCAACGGAGACCTTCGGCCCTGGGCGCAGCGTGGTGTCGTTCTGATGAACCGTGTGCTCACCGTGGCGCCCGGCCGGCCCGCGTCACACCGCGGCAAGGGGTGGGAACCGATCACCGAGCATGCGATCCGGGCGCTGGCCCAGCGGGACCGCCCGCTGGTGGCGATCCTGTGGGGTCGCGACGCCCAGTCCGTGGAGCCGATCCTGCGCGAACACGGAGTCCCGTGTGTCACCAGCGTGCACCCGAGTCCGCTGTCGGCGCATCGAGGGTTCTTCGGTTCGCGGCCCTTCAGCAAGGCCAACGCGGCTGTCGTGGCGCAGGGGGAACGTCCGATCGACTGGTCGTTGTCGTAGGACGGGTTGGACGGGGTTTCGTCGCTGTGGGGAGAGCTCCAGTTCGAGGATCTCTGCGGCGCCTCGAGGGGCCAGGTCCACAGGCGTTGGAGTTGTGTACGTGCGTTGGAGATCGGCACCGACGTTGGAGAAGGAACGTCCGTGGATGTCCAACGTGTGCGCGCAAGTCCAACGCCTGTACCCAACTCTCACGCCTGCGGTGGAACGCGCCGGATCTCACCACCAGACCGTCTGGTCAGGGGGCTGCGAAACGCCGCCGGTGCGCCCTTCCTGCACCGTAAGGCCGCAGATGACTCCGATTTCGTCCAGGACGGTCCAGGCTGGGCGGCACGCGCACGAGCGGCAACCTACTGCGCGTCGAACTCCTCCACCACATCGGCCAGCACCGTCTGGTTGCCATCGGCGTCCACTTCGCTGATGGTCTCTTCGACGAAACCGCTGCCGTCGGCGGCTTCGACGGCCACGATGTCGTCGATCACCGCCTCCCCGGTGTCGAGGTCGATGGCGGCAACGGTGTCCTCCATGACGACGTCGCCCTGCTCGGTCACCTCGACGTCGAATTCCTCGACGATCTCGATGTTGTCCTTCTCGTCCATGGTGTTCCCTTCGCGTGAGCTCTGACCGTAGCGCCGCAGTGAGCCCGCACGCCCGCCGATCGAATCCAATCCGCGCGCGGGTTCACTCCGAATTGACCACAGACACGTGCCCCGAGGCACTGAGAGGATCACCACATGAAGAAGATCGCCCTCGCAACACCTGCCCTCGCCGCCCTGCTGCTGGCCGGGTGCGGTTCAAGTTCGGAGGAGACCGCAACCCCCACCGCTTCGGAAACGGTCGCGGAGTCGCCCGCCGAGGTCATGGAGGAGTCCCCTTCGGCCGACGCGATGGAGAAGACACCGGAGGTGATGGTTACCGGCGGTCAGTACGTCACCGAGACTCAATACCGCGAGGATCCCGCTGCCTTCCAAGAGGGCAACACGGTCTTGTTCTTCTACGCGCCGTGGTGCCCCGACTGCCAGGAGACCGACAAATCCATCCAGCAGACCTGCGTCCCGGACGACATCAACATCGTGAAGATCGACTTCGACAATGCCAACGACCTGCGTAAGAAGTACGGCGTGACCCAGCAGCACACGTTTGTGCTGATCGGGGCTGACGGCGAGGAGATCAAGAAGTGGACCGGTTCCTTCAGCGCTGAAGACATCAACGCCAAGGCGACCTGATGCTCGCCCTTTTGGGCGCTTTCATCGCAGGGGTGTTGACCACTCTGGCCCCGTGCGTGCTGCCGATGCTTCCCGTGATCGTCGGCGGCTCGCTGAACGGCTCGGGTTCGGACCGCAAACGGGCGTACGTGATCACCGCGTCGCTGGGCGTTTCAGTGGCGGTGTTCACCTTGGCCCTCAAAGCGACGACTGCGTTGATCGACATCCCGGCGACCACGTGGGCCTACCTGAGCGGCACCCTGCTGATCCTGCTGGGTGTGGTGAGCCTGTTCCCCGGTTTGTGGGAGCGGTTGTCCGTGAGCCTGTCGCTGCAGGCACGCACGACCACCGGACTGGCCGATGCCCGTCAGCGCAGCGGTTTCACCGGGCAGATCTTGACCGGTGCAGCCCTGGGCCCGGTCTTCTCGAGCTGTAGTCCGCTGTACGCCTACGTGGTCGTAACGGTGCTACCGGCCGAGTTCGGCTACGGACTGCTGCTGTTGGCCGCGTACGTCGTGGGATTGTGCGGGACACTCCTCGTGATCGCTCTGCTCGGTCAGAGGTTCGTGCGCCGGATGGGCTGGGCCGCGGACCCCCACGGCTGGTTCCGCAAATTCATCGGGGTGTCGTTCATCCTGGTGGGAATCTTCGTGTTCACCGGGGCGGACAAGGAAGTGCAGGCCTGGGTCATTGAGAACTCGCCGATCCGGCCGTGGGAGCTGGACTCCGGGTTCATCCCCGATCAGTGATCGCGCCCTGTGATCCGGGGCGGCCCTAGGAAAACGTACACTGTTCTGGGAGCCCGATCGGGCTGACACATTCTTCAAAAGGAGCAATACATATGGACGGTTCCGTTCTGCAGGCCATCTTGGTGGCCTTCGTCTTCATGGCCTACCTCATCCTCGTCTTCGTGATCATCGGTGACCTGATGCGCGATCGTGAGCTCAGTGGCTGGTGGAAGGCGGTCTGGATCATCGCACTCGTACTGATCCCCTGGCTGACCGGATTGATCTACCTGATCGCTCGTGGCCGCGGAATGGCCGAGCGCTCAGCTGAGCAGGCCGCAGAGATCCAGAAGGCGCAAGCCGCGTACATCAAGTCCGTGTCCGGCAACACCGACCCTGCATCACAGATCGCGCAGGCGAAGAAGCTGCACGACGACGGCGTGATCTCCGACGAGGAGTTCGCACAGCTGAAGTCCAAGGCGCTGGCCTGACCAAGCCGGAAGCGACGCCCCTCAGGAAATCTGGGGGGCGTTCTTCTGTGTCCGGAAGCCCACAGCGGCAATGATCCCGCCGACGGCGCACAGCCCGGAGGCCATCAGCAAGCTGGCGTGGAAGCCCTCTTCCAGCCCGGTGCCTGACGCGCTGATGCCCGCCGCAGCCGGAAGCACCGCGATGGCGATGAGACCGGCGACCCGGGCCACCGCATTGTTCACCCCGGACGCGGTGCCGGACTGGGCCGGGCCGATGTCTATCAGAGCCGCAGTGGTCACCGGCGCGACGACCAGGACCAGGCCGATCGCGAACAGCGTCATGGCCGGCAGAACAGAGGCGACGTAGGTCGATCCGGGGGCCAGGGTGCTCAGCCAGATGAGTCCGAGCGCCATCACGATCGGACCCGCCGTGAGGAACCAGCGCGGACCCCACCGGCTCACCAGTCCGCCCACCCGTGATGAGAACAGGGCGAGCAGAACGGTGACCGGGAGGCCGGCTGCCCCGGCCGCGAGTGCGGAGTACCCCATCGCCAGCTGGACGAACACCGTGACCAGGAAGATCCCTGCGCTCAGGGCTCCGTAGACGACGAAGGTGACGAGGTTGGCGACGCTGAACGACCTCACCGAGAACAGCGTCAGGGGGATCATCGGAGGGGGTTTGCCCGACCGGGTGCGGCGCGCCTGTACGACGACGCACGCCACCAGCAGCGCCACGCCGAAGGCCACGATGGGCCACGCGCGCACCCCGAGTGCGTCGATCTCGATGAGGGGTCCGATCACCAGCCCGAGCCCGACCGTGGCCAGCGCAGCTCCGGCCAGGTCCAACTGGGAGATCAGAGGTTCGGATGTTCGGTTACCCGGCAGGTCCGGCAGTGCCTGTCGCGCCAGCCACACCACGGCGACCGCCAGGGGCACGTTGATGAGGAAAGCCAGCCGCCAGCCGAAGGGGAACGCGTCAACCAACGCGCCGCCGACGAACGGACCCAAGGCGGTGAACACTCCGGACAGCCCGGACCAGGCTCCGATCGCCTGCCCGCGGTCATCGCCGCTGAACACCGCATTGAGCAGTGCCAGGGACGTAGGAACCAGAAGCGCCGCGGCCGCACCTTGCAGCATGCGGGCGGCGACGAGCAAGGGCAGGTTCGGCGCCAATCCGCACAGCACGCTGGCCACCGCGAATCCGATGGTTCCGGACAAGAAGATGCGCCGTTTGCCCACCAGGTCCCCCAGCGCACCACCGACCAGGACCAGCGATCCCAAGGTCAACAGGTAGCCGTCGAGCACCCACTGCATACCCGAGAAGCCCCCGCCGAGGTCCTCCACGATCCTGGGAGCAGCGACGGTGACGATGGTGCTGTCCAGGAAGGCCATGCCGGAGGCGCCGATGCTGGCCGCCAGGACCTTGCGCCCCGCGGACGATGACATGGCCAAGGACACGCCTCTCAGCGTAGGCCTG
>Ga0116164_10000982_pt1 | contig 22412 bp, 16 predicted proteins | sample AD_UKC109_MetaG_FD_89888 | JGI IMG/M metagenome (GOLD analysis project Ga0116164, IMG submission 89888) | Active sludge microbial communities of municipal wastewater-treating anaerobic digesters from Hong Kong - AD_UKC109_MetaG | ecosystem: Engineered > Bioreactor > Anaerobic > Digestate... | reverse complement strand
CGGCGGCCTCGGCGCGGTTTTTGCAGATCAGCACACCCTTGCCCAGCGCCAGCCCGTCGGCCTTGACGACGATGGGCACGGGACCTTCGGCGATGTAGGAAAGCGCCTTGGCCATGTCGTCAAATACGGCGCACCTGGCGGTGGGGATGCCGTTGCGCTCCATCAGCGTTTTGGCGAACACCTTGCTGCCCTCGATGCGCGCGGCGGCCTTGTCCGGCCCGAACGCCGGAATGCCGCGCACCTTCAAAAGATCGACCAGTCCCAGGCACAGGGGATCGTCCGGCGCGACGACCACGTAATCAATCGCGTTGGCCTCCGCCCAGTCCGCGATCACGTCCACGTCCGTCGCGGCAATGGGCACGCACTCCGCGATCTGCGCGATGCCGCCGTTGCCCGGAGCGCAATACAGGTTATCAATTTCCTTGCTTTCGGCGAGCTTCGTAAGGATCGCATGCTCGCGGCCGCCCCCGCCGACGACTAAGACTTTCATGGGTTTCCTCCAAACTGTTCAATGAGGAATGTGGAACGTTTACGAATGAGGAATGTGGAATGAGGAATGAGGAATTGTGGATAGATTGCTGCGCAATCTGTTGATTATAAGGAACGAGAAGTAAAATCATTCGGTTGCGGAGCAACCGCACTGCAATTCCTCATTACTAATTCCTCATTCCTCATTAGCTCCGTCCCCGTCAATGGTGAAACAGGCGCAGCCCGGTAAATGCCATCGTAATCCCATATTTATCGCACGCGTCGATGACCTCCTGATCGCGCTTGGAACCGCCTGGTTCCGCGATATAGCGGACGCCGGACTGGGCGGCGCGGTCGATATTATCGGAGAAGGGAAAGAAGGCGTCGGAGCCGAGGCTGACCTCGGTGTTTTTGGCGAGCCACGCGGTCTTTTCTGCGGCGGTGAGCTCGGCGGGCTTTTCGGTGAACAGGGTTTCCCATGTGCCGTCGGCCAAAACCGTGGTCAGGCTTTCGGTGCTCACGTAGCGGTCGATGGCGTTGTCGCGGTTGGGGTTGGGGATATCGGCCTTGAAGGGCAGGTGCAGCGCTTTTTCGTGCTGGCGCAGCCACCACACGTCCGCCTTGTCGCCCGCCAGGCGCGTGCAGTGGATGCGGCTCTGCTGGCCCGCGCCGATGCCGATGCACTGGCCGTCCTTGACGTAGCACACGGAGTTCGACTGCGTGTATTTGAGCGCGATCATGGCGATGGCGAGGTCGCGCTTGGCGCTTTCGGGCAGCTCCTTTTCTTTGGTAACGACGTTTGCAAAGAAATCGTCGCCGATCGAAAGCTCGTTGCGGCCCTGCTCGAAGGTAATGCCGAAGATATCCTTGTGCTCCAGCGCCTTGGGCTCGTAGGCCGGGTCGATCTGCACGATGTTATAGGTGCCGCGGCGCTTGGACTTTAAAATCTCCAGCGCCTCCGGCTCGTAGCCCGGCGCGATGATGCCGTCCGAAACCTCCGGCTTGATGAGCTTCGCCGTGGGCACGTCGCACACGTCCGACAGGGAGATCCAGTCCCCGAACGAGCTCATGCGGTCCGCGCCGCGCGCGCGGGCATAGGCGCACGCCAAGGGGCTCAGCTCCGCGTCCGCCGGCACGAAGTAGATTTTCCGCAGCGTATCCGTAAGCGGCAGGCCCACCGACGCGCCCGCGGGACTGACATGCTTGAAGCTCGTCGCAGACGGCAGGCCCGTGGCCTTCTTCAGCTCGCGCACCAGCTGCCAGCCGTTGAACGCGTCCAGAAAGTTGATGTACCCCGGCTTGCCGCACAGCACCGTGATGGGCAGCGCGCCGCCGCCCTCCATGAAAATGCGCGCGGGCTTCTGGTTGGGATTGCAGCCGTATTTTAGCTCGAGTTCGTTCATTGGATATCTCCTTTGTTTGGTCTGCGGGTTTGATAATGTGGAATGAGGAATGAGGAATGAGGAATGAGGAATTGTGGAAAGATTGCTTCGCAATCTGTTGATTATAAGGAACGAACAATGAAATCTTTCGGTTGCGGAGCAACCGCACCGCCATTCCTAATTCCTCATTCCTCATTCCTCATTGCCTGTTCACCCTCATTCACCCATGTTTGTTCATAATCCGGGTCTGCGTTTCGCCCGTTTGCAAATCAATCTCTCTGGTGAACAGGCTCACGCGGTTGTCCGCGTCCAGCGCTTCCCACAGCGACGCGGTGAAGGCGTCGATGTCCTCGCCGCCGAGGGAAACCGGCGTCGGTTCGCCGGCGAAGCTGGGGAGCGGGTTTCCGTCGGTGACGTAGGTGGAGATGAAGCGGCCCTCTCCCGGCTGGGGCTCGGGATACTCATAGAAGCAGCGCAGGGCTGATTCGTTCGTGCCGGATTTGAGGATGGAAAGCCGGTAGGCCATCCTGCCGTTTTTCACCCTGAGCAGGCCCGAGATGCGCGGGGTGAAGTTGGGCGGGTCCGGCTCGTAGGTGCGGGTGCGCAGGGCGTCCCCGAAGGTTTTGCCCGCCGCAAGGGCATCAAAGATCGTGTCGGTCTGGTCGCCGTTGGTCACGATGGTGGTCTCCGCGTCGAACACGCGCACGGGCGCGTAGATGATCAGGCTCGGATCGACCATCTTGGAGGGATCGAACGCCTCGGTGATGATGCCGCCGTCCTTCAAAGTAAACACACGGTTCTGGCTGTTCACGCTGCGGCCCATGATGAAGTACGCGATCAGCGCTTTGCCGTCCGCCGTCCGGCCCAGCATGATTCCCCGCCCGGGGTAGGGATTGCCGGTAAGCAGCTCAAAGAGAGTTTTCAATTTGCTTTCTCCTCCGCCTTCTTCTTCGCCAGTTTCTTGGCTAGCTTTTCCGTCTCTTTCGGCAGCAGCACCCACTCGCACTTTTCCATCACGCGCTTTTGCAGGGCTTCGGGCCGTTCGCCCTTCTTGATCTTCACGGCCTTCTGCGCGAGGATCTTGCCGCCGTCGGGGATTTCGTTGACGAGGTGCACGGTCGCGCCGGTCACCTTCACACCCTTTTCCAGCGCCGCCATGTGCACGCGCAGGCCGTAATAGCCCGTGCCGCAGAATGCCGGGATCAGGCTGGGGTGGACGTTCAGAATGCGCTTCTCGTACGCGCGGATCACGTTCTCGTGCAGGATCAGCATAAAGCCCGCGAGCACCACCATGTCGATAACGTGGTCCTTTAAAAGCGCGATCAGCCGCTCGCCGTAGACCTCCGGGCTTTCCGCTTTCAACAGCACCGCCGTTTCGATGCCCGCGTCCTGCGCGCGCCGGAGGGCGTAGGCCTCCGCCTTGGAGGACACCACCAGCGCGAGCTTCCCGCTCTTGAGCTTGCCGGCCTTCTGCGCGTCAATCAGCGCCTGCAAATTCGTGCCGCCGCCCGACACCAGCACCGCGATGCGGATCACAGGGCCACCCCTTCGCCCTCGGCGATTTCGCCCAGCACATAGGCGGCCTCGCCCGCCTCCCTGAGCACGCACAGGGCCGTATCCGCCTGCGCCTTCGGCACTACGGCGACCATCCCCACGCCCATGTTGTAGGTGTTGAACATATCGCGCTCGGGGATCTTGCCTGCCTCGGCGATCGCGCGAAAGATATCGGGGGTCCGGATCGCCGCTTTGTCGATCCTCGCCATCATGCCCGCCTTCAGCGCGCGGGGGATGTTTTCGTAAAAGCCGCCGCCCGTGATGTGCGCCACGCCGTGGACGGTGACCGCGTCAAAGAGCCTGCGCATCGGCTGCACGTAGATTTTCGTGGGCGTGAGCAGCGCCTCCGCGTAGTCGATCAGCTGTTTTCCGAACGCCTTGCGGATCAGCGAGAATCCGTTGGAGTGCACCCCGGAGGACGGCAGCGCGATGACGGCGTCACCAGCCTGCATCTGTTCCTTGTCCAGAATTTTCGATTTGTCCACCGCGCCCACGCAGAAGCCCGCGAGATCGTACTCGTCCCCGGGGTAGAAGCCGGGCATCTCGGCGGTTTCGCCGCCGATCAGCGCGCAGCCCGCCTGCACGCAGCCCTCCGCCACGCCCTCCACGATCGCGGCGATCCGCTCCGGCACGTTCTTGCCGCAGGCGATGTAATCCAAGAAAAACAGCGGCTTTGCGCCGCAGCAGAGGATATCGTTGGCGCACATGGCCACGCAGTCGATCCCCACGGTGTTGTGCTTATTCAGCAGGAATGCGAGCTTGAGCTTTGTGCCCACGCCGTCGGTCCCCGACACGAGCACGGGGCGTGGCATGCCCGTAAGATCGAGCTCGAACAAGCCTCCGAATCCTCCGATGCCGGCAGCGCCGGCGGCCTTTCCGGCTTCGCCGGTAAGCGTTCTGGCGATATGGGCTTTCATCAGCTCCACGGCCTTATACCCCGCGGTGATATCCACCCCCGCGGCCTTGTAGCTCTCGGATTGGCTTTTCTCCATCCTCATTCTCCTCATTCCGGAAGGAACGCTTCAAATTTGTTCTTGGTGGCGGCGCCGTTGGGATCCACGGGATAGTCGCCCGTGAAGCAGCCCTTGCAGAACCCGCAGTCCGCGCCGGCGGCCAGCTTGTCCAGACAGTCCACCGGCATGAAGCCCAAAGAATCCGCGCCGATCATCCGGCACAGCTCCGGCACGCTGTGGCCCGCGGCGATCAGGTTTTCGGTACTGTCGATATCGGTGCCGAAGTAGCACGGGTGGGTGAACGGCGGCGCGGCCAGCCGCATGTGCACCTCGGTGGCCCCCGCCTCCCGAAGCAGGTTCACGATGCGGGCCGCCGTGGTGCCGCGCACGATACTGTCGTCGATCAGCACCACGCGTTTGCCCTCCACGGTGGAGCGGATGACGTTCAGCTTGATTTTCACGGCGTTCTTGCGCTCCATCTGCCCGGGCTGGATGAACGTGCGCCCGACGTATTTGTTTTTGATGAACCCGACCCCGTAGGGGATGCCGGACTGGCGGGCGTAGCCGATGGCGGCGTCGATGCCGCTATCGGGCACGCCGACCACCACGTCGGCCTGTACGGGGTGCTCCAGCGCCAGAAACGCGCCCCCGCGCAGCCGCGCCTGATGCACCGACGCGCCCTCGATCACGCTGTCCGGGCGGGCGAAATAGATGAACTCGAACACGCACAGCGACGAGCAGGGCCGCTTGCCCTTCAGCGCCAGCGTACGGATGCCGTCCTGATCGACCACAATCACCTCGCCGGGCTTCACGTCGCGCACGAACTTCGCGCCGATGGCGTCCAGCGCGCAGGTTTCGCTGGCGAACACCACGCCGTCCTCCGTTTCGCCCATGCACAGGGGGCGGAAGCCGTTGGGATCGCGGGCGGCGATCAGCTTGGCGGGGCTGGCCAGCACCAGCGAATACGCGCCGCTCAGGCGCTTCATGGCCGCAAGCACGGCCTCCTCGATGCTGCCCACCTTCAGCCGCTCGTGGGTGATCGTGTAGGCGATCACCTCGGAATCGGTCGTCGTATGGAAGATCGCGCCGCCCAGCTCCTGCTCCTCGCGCAGGGCCTGCGCGTTGACGATGTTGCCGTTGTGGGCGATCGCCATGCCGCCCTTCAGGTGGTTCACCAGCAGCGGCTGGGCGTTGACCTGGCTCTGCACGCCGGTGGTGCCGTAGCGGCAGTGCCCCACGGCGATGGAGCCCTCGGGGAGCTTTTGCAGCACGTCGCGGCTGAACACCTCGCCCACCAGCCCGATATCCTTGTGGCAGGTGATCACGCCGCGCGTGTTCACGGCGATGCCGCAGCTCTCCTGCCCGCGGTGCTGCAGGGCGTACAGCGCGTGGTAGGTCGGCTGCACTACGCCCTTTTTGCCCTCCCGCAGGTAAATGCCGAATACGCCGCATTCCTCATGTAGATTGCTCATTCACAGATATCCTCTCGCGCTCACGTTCTTCGAACTTTCGAAAAAGTGGCTTCGCCGCATTTTCGAGGCCGCACTCCGGGCTTGTTCGCTTCGCTCCCGGCCGGCCCTCCGTGTAAGGAATCCTTACTACGCAAGGTTCCGAAATCACCGCACATATCGCTGATTTCGGATTACACTTCGAAGGGTTGCGACCCTTCGAGCATCCCATGGTGGTTCCTGATAAGTAATCAAGCCCCCGTCATTTTGTCGAATCTTACTCCCCCATGAGGCGTTTCATGATCTCATGGTAAGCGTCTTCCACTTTCCCCAAATCGCGGCGGAAGCGGTCCTTGTCGAGCTTCTCGTGGGTGACAGTGTCCCAAAAACGACAAGTGTCCGGGCTGATTTCATCGGCGAGCACGATGGTGCCGTCCGATAAACGCCCGAACTCCAGTTTAAAATCGATCAGATCGATCTTCAGATCCTTCAGGTACTCGCGCAGAATGTCGTTGACCTTCAGCGCGTAGCCGCTGATCAGTTTCATTTCCCCGTCGGTAGCCCAGCCCATCGCGGCGATGTGGTATTGGTTGACCATCGGGTCGCCCAGCGCGTCGTCCTTGTAGCAGAACTCCAGCACGGTCTTTTTGAGCACCACGCCCTCGTCCAGCCCGAGCCGCTTGGCCAGGGAGCCCGCCGCAACGTTGCGGACGATCACCTCCAGCGGCACGATCTGCACCCGTTTGACCAGCGTTTCGGTGGGAGATATTTCCTCTATAAAATGCGTAGGGATGCCCTTCTTTTCAAGCATCCGCATCAGGTGGTTGGTTACGCGGTTGTTGATCGCGCCCTTGCCGGTAATTGTTCCTTTTTTCTGCCCGTTGAAGGCGGTGGCGTCGTCCTTGTAGGAAACGAGGTAAACCTGGGGATCGTCGGTAGAAAATACCTTCTTTGCCTTGCCTTCATAGAGCAATCCTTGCGTCTCCATGGGTACCACTCCAATCTATGATCGATCTGTGGAAAAGCTGTGGAAAATCCAAAAAAACCCGAAAATTGCCGATTCGCCTGGGTTTTATGTGGATATCACCGCCTTTTTGTGGAAAACTTGTGGGAAACTCCCGTCGTATGTTCACACGGTCAGTCAATCGTCAGGCTTGCGTCCTTGTCCAGCACCTTCTGTTTCATCTCGTCGCGGGCGCGGCACAATCTTGCGTAGAGCTCGTCGTCCCCCTGCGCGATAATCTGCGCGGCGAGGATGGCGGCGTTGGCCGCCCCGTCGATGGCGACGGTGGCAACCGGGAGGCCGGAGGGCATCTGCACGGTGGATAAAAGCGCGTCCAGCCCGTCCAGCGTGGACGACCTGACGGGAACGCCGATCACCGGCAGCACCGTGCGCGCCGCGAGCGCGCCCGCCAGATGCGCGGCCTTGCCGGCGGCGGCGATCAGCACGCCGAACCCGTGGTCCCTGGCGTTCAGGGCAAACGCCGCGGCCTCGTCGGGCGTGCGGTGCGCGCTGAATATATGCGCTTCAAAGGGAACGCCGAAGGCTTTGAGCTGGTCGAAGCAGGGCTTGAGCACGGGAAGATCGCTGTCCGATCCCAGGATCACGGCGACTTTTTTCATTCCGTTCGTTTCCTTTCTGTCCCGCTGGCCGCCTTGCGCAGCGCGCAAGAACAACCTTTATTATAGTAAAGTTCGGCGTTCCCTGTCAATTGATTTGCCGTGCGATGCACAATATGTGCCGATTTATACAGAAATTATACATTCCGTTGTGGGCGCGGACCTTGCGCCGCTTCGCCGCCCCGGGCCGCGGGCCGCGCGCCGCTTTCGCAGGCGGCGCCTTTGTTTCCGGCCACGGGGAAAACCGGGCCGCCGCTTGAAATAATCATCGACAAACGTTTCCCGATATGCTATAATTTTTGAACGAATGGGAAAAAGCCTTCATGGATGGCTCGTAAAGGAGAACGGCACATGAATCAAAATAATCAATCGCCCAAAAGCAAACGGATCCTGATCATCATCCTTTGCGTGGTTATCGCCGTTTTGCTCGCGTTGGGCGTTTATCTCCTCGTGCGAAACAGCAAGCTCAATCAGGAGAACGCGGACCTTGCGGCGGCGAACGAGCAGACGGCCGCGCAGCTGAGCGACCTGCAGCAGAGCATGGACCAGCCCGCCAACGATCTGGTTGCGGCCAACCAGCAGATCGAGGCGCTGCAGGCCGAGTACGATACGTACAAGGCCGACGCGCAGACGCAGCTGGACGCCGCGGTCGCCGCGGGCCAGGCCGACGTACAGACCGCGACCGATTCCGGCGCCGAGCAGCTTTCCGCCCTCCAAACGGAGTTTGATGCCTACAAGGCCGACGCGGATGCCGCGCAGGCCGCGCTGCAAACGGAATACGATGCCTACAAGGCCGACGCCCAGACCGCTTTGGACGCGGCGGTCGCCGCGGGCCAGGCCGACGTGCAGGCCGCCAGGGACGCGGACGCCGAAGCGCTTTCCGCGCTGCAGGCGGAGTACGACGCCTACAAGGCCGATGCCGAAGCGGCCGCAGCCGAAGGCACGACCGATACCACCGATACCACCGGCACCACCGATGCCACCGGCGCCACGGAGCCCGACGGCGCGGACGCGCTGGCCGCCCTCCAGGCCGATTTCGACGCGTATAAAGTAAAATCCGAGGCCGATCTGGCGGCCGCAGCCGAGCAGCTGACCGCCCTCCAGTCGGAGTACGACGCCTACAAGGCCGATGCCGAAGCCAAAGCCGAGGCGACGGAGCCCGCCGACCAGACCACGGCCGACACAGGCGCCGAAGCGCTTGCGGCCCTGCAAACGCAGTTTGATACCTACAAAGCCGACGCGCAGGCCGCGCAGGCCGCGCTCCAGACGCAGTTTGATACCTACAAGGCCGACGCGCAGACCCAGCTGGACGCCGCGGTCGCCGCGGGCCGGGCCGACGTACAGACCGCGACCGATTCCGGCGCCGAGCAGCTTTCCGCCCTCCAGTCGGAATTCGACTCCTACAAGGCCTCCGCCGCCGACCAGCTTTCCGCGCTCCAGACGGAGTTCGACGCCTACAAGGCCACGGCGGCCGACCAGCTGGCAACGCTCCAGACGAGCTTCGATACCTACCAGACGACCGCCGAGGCCAGCCTGACCGACGTGAAGCAAAGCGCCGCGGCAGCCGAAAAGCTGGCCGCCGAGAGCGCCATCCCCACCGATGTAAACGGCGCGGCCAACCAGGCCAACGGCAACCTCGCGGTGTTCTACGAGGGCAATATCTACTATAATAACAACTACCAGAACGGCAACATCTACGTGGAAAACGCCGCCGGATACGACGACGTTTACCTGCGCAGAACCAGCTCCGGCGACGTGAACTACACGCGCAACATCGCCGCGGTGGAGGACGGCGGCCTGTTCTACCTCAATTCCAACCGGCTCTACCGCCTGGATCTGGAAACCGGGGACTCCGAATTTTTGAAAAACAACATGGACCTGTATTCCGACAGCGCCATGCTGATCTACGACGACCGGATCTATTTCCTGAAATCGGTCTTCGACGCAAACGGCGAGCCGGCGGACAACCTCTATCTGATCGATTTCCGCTGCAACAATCTGGAGAACGTGCCCGGCGTGAGCGCGTACGCCTTCGTGGGCGCGGGCCGGACGCTCTATTACATCGAAGCGGGTACCTACGATATCGTTAAGTATGATCTGGCGGACCAGACCGGCGCGGCCATCCTGCAGGCGGGCGGCAGCAAGATCACCTGCCTCACGCTTGCGGACGATATGCTGTACTTCTGCAAGGACGGCCAGCTCATGTCCATGACGGCCGACGGCGCGAACGCGGCGGCGATCGGCAGCGTACAGGCCGGCAGCGTCAACGTGATCGGCGGCTGGATCTATTACACCAACCTGAACGACAGCGAAAAAATCTACCGGATCACCACCGGCGGCGCGTACGACGAGCTGATCTGCGACGTGGAAAACGCCTGCTGCCTGAGCATCGCGGGCGACTGGCTCTACTTCATCCAGTACGCGGGCCAGGGCGACCAGCGTACGGTTGTGGATACCTACAAGGTGAAGCTGGACGGCACGGGCCTGACGACGGCAAAGCCGTAACCGGGAAGAATTTACAGATGCGACGCCGGAAACGGCGTCGTATTTTTATATCCGCACGGACTATTCCCGCACCCCCGATACCTATGGTGCAGATCCGGGTTTCCGGGCCCGCGGGCGGGCCGCAGCGGCCTTGTGTCATACCCTGCGGTGTGGTAAAATTGAGGCGGTTTATTTGGATCGTGCGCACGCTGAAAAAAGAGCCGTGGATCAACCCGGGAGGATGCCGATGCTTGAAACGATTTTTATTCTGGATTGCGACCAGACGCTGTCGGGCCTGATTGCCCGCACGCTGCGCAGCCAGGACTTCTACTGCGAACTGGTGCCGCCCGAGACCACCGCCGGGGACCTGCGCGATAAAAACCCCAGGGGGATCGTCATCGCGTCGGAAAACGGCGGCGCGGTGTGCAGCCTGAATCCGTCGCTTTTACACGCGGAGCTGCCGGTGCTGGCGCTGGGCGCGGCGGCGGTGATGCTGTGCGAGCTGCTGGGCGGTACGGCGCGGGAGCTGGAGACCACGGCGGACAACGTAACCCTGGGGCTTGCGGACAGCCCGCTGTTTGAAGGCATCGCGGGCGGCGAACGGGTGCTGAAAAACCTGCGCGAGCTCACCCTGCCCGAGGGCGTGCAGTCCATCGCCACGGCCACGGAGCGGTGCATCGGGTTTGCGCAGAACGACCGGCTGTTCGCCGTGCAGTACACCATCGAGCGCAACGATCCGGATTCGCTGCACATCCTGCATAATTTCGCGTCCAGGCTCTGCGGCATGGAGCCGGTCTGGGACGCCAACTATATCATCCACGACGCGGTGGAAACGATCCGCGCCCGGGCGGGCGAGGGCCGCGTGCTGTGCGCCGTCTCCGGCGGGCTGGACTCTGCGGTATCGGCCAAGCTCGCGCACATGGCGGTCGGCGACCGGCTGACCTGCCTGTTCGTGGACACGGGCCTGTTCCGCAAGGACGAGCCCGCGGAGGTGGCCCGCGCGTTTGCGGAAATGCCGGGCATCCAGCTGCGCTTCACCGAGGCCCAGCCGCTCTTCCTCAAGGCGCTGGAGGGCGTGCGCGCGGAGCAGGAAAAGGAGCGCGTCGTCAGCTCCCTCCTAAAGCAGGTGTTCTACGAGCAGATCCGCGATTTTCCGGACGTGAAAACCATCGTGCTGGGCACCAACTACAACGATACGCTCTACGGCATGCCCGTGCCGGTGAAGCCGCCCATCCACAGCGAGGAGCAATATATCACCATCGAGCCGGTGCGCGCGCTGTTCAAATCCGAGGTCAAGCGCCTCGGCGAGCGGCTCTCCATGCCCAAGTCCCTCATGGACCGCCAGCCCTTCCCCGCGGCGGGGCTTGCCTCGCGTATCATCGGCGCCGTCACGCCCAAAAAGCTCCAGATGCTGCGCGACGCCAGCGCGTTTTTCACCGAGGAAATTCTGCGCGGCGGGCAGGAGAAACGCCTGTGGCAGTACTTCGTTTCGCTGGGCGACAACCCCGACGGGCGGCAGGGCTACGTGCTGATTCTTCGGGCCTGCCAGGCGGGCGACGGCGAGGCCCACGCGGCGCGCCTGCCCTACGACCTGACCGAGCGCGTAACCGAGCGCATCCTTGCGGAGATCCCGCAGGTGAAGCGCGTGGTGTACGATCTCACTCCCAGTTATCATTATTCATTCCTTGAATAAATCCTCGAAAAAGTGTTCCACTTTTTCGAAGTTGCGCCTCAGGCTTGTTCGCAAGGCTCACGGCCAGCCCTCGGCGTAAGGAAGTTTTGCTTCGCAAAGTTCCGAAACCACCGCAAGGGAGGGCAACGCCCGACTAGCGCCAGAAATTGCCAACGGCAATGAAGCGCGTAGCCTCGCACAAGCCAGCGCAGGGCGAGGCCGCAACAGCATGTCGCTGGTTTCGGATTACAGGTCGAAGGGCTTCGGCCCTTCGAGCATCCTTTTAGGAGAGAACACAATGATCCATTTCACCAAGATGCACGGGATCGGCAACGACTACATCTATATCAACGGCTTCGAGGAAACCCTGCCGGACGATCTGTCCGCGACGGCGGTCAGGATGAGCCCGCGGCATTTCTCCGTGGGGAGCGACGGCGTGATCTACATCCTGCCCTCCAAGGTCGCGGACGTGCGCATGCGCATGTTCAATCCGGACGGCTCCGAGTCCGAGATGTGCGGCAACGGCATCCGCTGCGTGGCGGCCTACGCGTACGACCGCGGGCTGTGCCAGCGCACGCAGATGACCATCGAAACGGGCGGCGGCATCAAAAACGCCACCCTCACGCTGGACAGCCTCGGCCGCACCGACGCCGTGCGCATCGATATGGGCGAGCCGAAGCTCGGCGGTGCGGAAATCCCCAGCGTGTTCGAGGGCAGCCCCGTGCTGATGCAGCCGCTGACAGCGCTGGGCCAAACGTGGCCGGTCACGCTGGTGAACATGTCCAATCCCCACGCCGTGATCTTCGTCAAGGACGCGCAGGCCGCGCCGGTGCAGACCGTGGGCCCCGTGCTGGAGGTGGATCCCGCGTTCCCGCAGCGGTGCAATATCGAGTTTGCGGAGATCGTGGACCGCGGCCGCATCAGCATGCGCGTGTGGGAGCGCGGCGCGGGCGAGACCTACGCCTGCGGCACGGGCGCGAGCGCCACGGTGGTCGCCGCCATTTTAAACGGGATGACCGACCGCCACGTTACCGTGAAGCTGGTCGGCGGCGAGCTGAGCATCGCGTGGGACGAGCAGACCAACCATGTCTATATGACGGGGCCGATCGCCTACGTGTACGACGGTACGTATCTGGGAAAAGAATAACGCCGGAGGTAAAACACTTGAACGTCAACCCGAACTTTGAAAAGCTGCCCGGTTCCTATCTGTTTGCCGAGATCGCCCGCCGCGTGAAGGAGTTTCAGGCGGCCAACCCCACAGCCGACGTGCTGAAGCTTGGCATCGGCGACGTCACCCGCCCGCTCGCCCCCGCCGTGGTGGAGGCGATGAAGCAGGCCGCCGACGAGCTGCTCTCGCTGGAAACCATGCGCGGCTACGGCCCGGACTTCGGCTATGATTTTCTGGTTAACGCCATTATCAGCCACGATTATACCGCCCGCGGCGTGGACCTCGCCTTCGACGAGGTCTTTATCTCCGACGGCGCGAAAACCGATTCGTCGGCCATACAGGAATTATTTTCCCCGGACGCGAAAATCGCCGTGACCGATCCGGTCTACCCCGTGTACGTGGACAGCAACGCCATGGCGGGCCGCCTGGGCGTGTTTGAGGACGGCCGCTGGCAAAACCTCACCTATCTGCCCTGCAACGCGGAAAACGGCTTCGTGCCCGAGGTGCCTAAGGAACATGTTGATGTGATCTACCTGTGCTACCCCAACAATCCCACGGGCACCACACTGACAAAGGAGCAGCTCAAGCCCTTCGTGGACTACGCGCGCAAAGAGGGCGCGGTGATCGTCTACGACGCGGCCTACAAGGCCTTCATCCGCTCGGACGTGCCCCTGTCCATCTACGAGGTCGAGGGCGCGAAGGAGGTCGCCGTCGAGTGCAGCTCGTTTTCCAAGACCGCCGGGTTCACCGGCGTGCGCTGCGCCTACTCCGTGGTGCCCCATGCCGTGAAGGGCAGGGGCGGCAAGGGCCAATGGGTGGAGCTCAACGCCATGTGGAAGCGGCGGATGGGCACGAAGTTCAACGGCGTCAGCTATCCCGTGCAGCGCGCCGCGGCGGCGGTGTTTTCCCCCGCGGGCTGGGCGCAGTGCATGGAAACCGTGGAGTACTACCGCAACAACGCCCGGCTGATCCGCGAGGGCCTGCAGAAGATGGGGTACACGGTGTTCGGCGGCGTGGACGCGCCCTACGTGTGGCTGAAAACGCCCGCCGACAGCTGGACATTCTTTGATACGCTGCTCCAAAGGGCGCACGTGGTCGGCACGCCGGGCGCGGGCTTCGGCCCCAGCGGCGAGGGTTATTTCCGCCTCACGGCGTTCAACACAGTTGAAAAGACGCAGGAAGCACTGGAAAGATTCAAGGAGCTGTGATATGGGCTGTCATCTGATCGCGCTGGGCGGCGCGGGCCAAAAGGCGCTGGAGATGCTTACCTACGCCTGCGCCTGCGACGCGCTCTACACGCTGGATGACGATCTCCGGCGCGTGCCGGTGGACACGCTCAGCGTGCTGACCGCCGATACCGACGTAAGCCCGGAGCCGGATACCGCGCTGCGCTATCAGGCGCTGCAAACGGTGTTTTCCGCCGCGGCGCTGCCGCATGTCGGCTTTCATACCAAGCTCAACTACGAGCATCTGCCCGTCGTGGATCCCGAGCGCCCGGACGTGAATTCCATCGCGCGGGACCGGGAACAGCTATTGACGCGGACGCTCTTTACACAGCAGGCCTCGGCGCTGGACGCGCGCGGGGGCCTGCAGGGGCATGCCGATCTGGGCATGTTTTTCTTTGCCGACGCGCTCTCCCGCCTGTCCGAGAAGCTTGCGCAGGGGGAGGAATTCCCGTTTTTCGACCGCATCCAGTCGGAGCTGGACCGCGGCGAGGACGTAAAGGTGCTGCTGGCCGGCTCGGTGTACGGCGGCACGGGCATGAGCGGCATCCCCAGCATCGCGCGCTTCCTGCGCGGGCGGTTTCCGTCCGAGCGGCTGACGCTGGGCGCGGCGTTGCTGCTGCCCCCGCACGATCCCCGCAGCCTCGGCCTCTACAACGCGCGCGCCGTTGCCGCGCTGCGCAGGTACGGTTCGGACGGGCTGATGCGCCGAAGCGATTACGATCCGGACGGGCTGCTGGACGCGGCCTGTCTCGTGCGCCTCAGCGGCAACCTGTACGCCGCCAGCTACGCGCAGGCCGCCGGAAGCGCGGAGGGCGACATGCGGCTGCAGGATTGGCTGATGGCGCGGTGCGCGTCGCAGTTTTTTTCCACGGCGTTTCGCGGCGAGAGCGCGGAAAACATGGGGCTGTACCATATCCCCCGCACGTCGCACCAGCCCTCCTGGCCCTGCTTTGACGACGACCGCGCCTATTACCGCCTCCGCTTCGGCGGGCTGATGCGCGCCGCCGCGCTGCACCTTTGCGAGTGCGGGCCGCAGATCGCCCAGAGCCTCGCGGGCAAGGGGCACCAGCCGCCGTACTTCGCGGCGTTTTTCAAGGCGGCGAAAAGGTACAACGCGGCCGAGAAGGAAGCGCTGGATCTGCTGCTGGAGGCGTTTTCACAGTTTTTCAAACAATACGTGCGCCGGATCGGCGAAATTCAGCGCCTGCAGCCCGCGCCGGTCCCCGGCAAGGCCGCGGACGGATTTTTCGATTCCCGCGCGCTGCAGGCGCTCCAGGCGCTGCTCATGCATCCGGATACGGACGGCGGCGGCGCGGAGGCGCTGCGGCGGCCCGTGCGCGACAGCCTGCCCTCGCTGGTCACCGGCGGAACGGATTCCTCCTTTGCGTGGAAAAAGATGCTTTCGCAGCTGCAAAAGGGCCGCAAGCCCGCCGTGGACGCGCCCACCGCCGTCTTCGCCGCGTACGCCGCCGCCCTGCTGGAGTGCGCCGCGCAGGGCGCGGGCGGCTTGCCCGCCTTGCAATTGCCCCCGCCCGACAGCCGGGGCATCGATCCCAATCACAATTTTTTAACCCTCGCGCGCAACCTGCCCGTGCCGCCGGATACGCCGTATCAGGATGTGCCGGACGTGCTGGCGCGGGAAACGCGGCTCAGCCGCCTGCTTTCGCTGCCCTATGCCCAGTCCGTGCAGCAGCGGGAGGTGACGGAATGGCGCGGGCTGCTCGCCATCCTGCTTTTATGGGACGGCTGGGAGCTCCGGCACAACCTGCCCCAGCTTCGCTGCGCGCCGCCGCCGGAGGGCGCGGGCACGCGCGCGGTGCTCGCCGCGCTGGGAAAGGAGCGCCTCAACGCGGGGCTGACCCTGTTTTCCATCGAAAAGGATGTGGACGGCGTGCTGTTCGAGGGCCCGATCGGGCTTTTGTCGCGCGAAACGGCGCTGCTCTCCGCCGCCGATCCGCAAAAGCTCTACGGCCTGCTGCCCGACTGCGCCCGCTGGTACGACAAGGAAACCAAAACCTTTTCCGACCCCTGCCCGCTGCTCAACGAGACGGACCGGGCCCGGCTTGCGCACCGGCTGAAATGCCTGCAGGCGCTTGCGGAGCGAGCGGAGCTCCTAAGCCCCCTCCGGCTTGGCGGCGGCGCGCTGTATACCGCGGCGGACGCGTTTCTCGGCGACCTGCAAAACCGCCACGATTTCTGGCGCGAGCGCTTTGAGCAGGCCGACCCGCATGCCGTCCGCGCGCTCTACGTGCGCACGCTGGCGGTGTTCGGCCCGCCGGTGGAGGGCGTGGAACGGGAGGAGGAGGAGCTTTCCCTCCAGGACCTCAAGCAAAACCCGCTGATGAGCCGCCTGCTCGGCGATCCGGACGCCGCCCCGCGCGGGGGATCGCTGTCCTCCGTGTTCTTCAGCGAGCCGGTGACCACGTATTTTTACCGCGGCGTGCCGTTCGCCGTGGATTCTCCGCGCTATCTGCTCTCCCCCGTGAACGCCGGAGGCGAACCGGACGTGCTGGACGCGCTGGAGACCGTACTCGAAGCCATGGCCTCCCCCGCCTACCACCGGCAGGCCGCCAAGCGTTTCCTCGAGCTTGCCAACCGCCTCACCAGCCGCTCCGGCGCAAGCAAGCAGGCCGTCTCCCTGCTCAGGGCGTGGAGCGTGAAGCACTCCCGGATGGCGCAGGAGACGGGAAAACAGGAGCTCTAGGTAAACGCTGATTCAATCCCTTATACGCTAGCAAGCCATATTTCCACCAGCTTGGGTCTGCAGAACCTTTGACGTAGCGCTGCTACTACTTCAGGTTCCGCAAACCCAATCTGATGAAAGTCTGACCCACTATCGCACAAATGCTTTAATCATCGTTTACCTAGCGCAGCCCGTGCGCCGGTATTCCGACGGCGTACTGCCTGTGATTTGCTTAAAGCACCGCGAAAAATAATTCGCGTCGTTGAACCCGCAGTCAAACGCGATCCTCGTGACGGGCCAATCGGTGCCGCGCAGCTGGTCGCCGGCCCTGCGAACGCGAAGCCGGATGATATATTCCTTGGGCGGCATATGATAGCTTTTCATGAATACGCGCGTAAAATTCCGTTCGGACATATACGCCTTGCCGGCAAGCTCCCGGACCGTCAGCGGCTCGTGGAAATTCCGTTCCATATAGGCCAGGGTGTCGGAAATTTGCATGATGCTGCTGTCGTTGTTCAGGGTTCTGCCGTATTCCCGGGACAAGAATAAAATCAGCGACGTAAAATAGATATGCAGGGGATGGTTGAAGCCGTCCTCCGGCTGTGCGCTCTCCGCAAGCATCAGCGACAGAAGGCGCTGCGCAAACCGGATTCCCTGCGCGTCCAGCCGCAGCCTGTGGTTGAAGCCGTCCGTCTTGCGGTACAGGGGCTCGACAAAGAACAGCGCCTGAAAGCCCGGGAGCTTTTTCAGGTAATCATAATCCAGAACGGGCTCGTCCGACAGATACATGACGTTGAACAGGCACACGTTTCCCACGTTGAAAAAGCCGTGCGCGGTATCGCCCTTCAGCACAAAAACGTCGCCCGCCTTGATCTCGTACAGGGTGCTGTCGATGATATGGTCGCACTTCCCGCTGGTGATCACCACCAGCTCGTTAAACGCGTGCGTATGCAGCGGGAAATCCGCGGTCAGCTCCCCGTATTCAACAAAGACGCTGGACCGATCCAGCGGTTTTTCAAAAATCTTCATCGAATCCCTCTCCATATCGGTCAGTATACAGCATTTCCCGGAGCGGCACAACGACGGCCGGACGGAGAGAATTCCGAATGTCCGATTAGTGCTGTTATATGTCAGAAAACTGAATGTTCTTCCCCGGCAATTCTGCTAAATATAAGAATATCCATCAATGCTAGGGAGGAATGAAATATGCTGGTATCCCCGGATGTCAAGCTCTACGTCAAGCCGGTATACACCCACATTATCCATACCGCGGCCTACGCCGGCCCCTGCCGCCCAGACGGCGACACCAAGGAACAGGAATACGACGAACGGACCGGGCTTGAGCAGTTCGAGCTCCTGAAAAAGAAGCTCGACGGTTTTTTCGACAGCTCCATCGTCATCATGGACGCGGCCTACCTGACAATGAAGGATGATTTCTACGTGCGGGAGGAGGAGCTTGACAAGCTCCGTGACGATATGCCCCAAACGGACGTCATCCTGTCCATCGGCCACCAGAAGATGACCTACGACATTGCCCTGAAGTACAACAAGCCCGTCATTTCGCTGGGCTGCTGCTACGCGACGGACCCCATTGCCAAGCTGAAGGAGATGGGCCGGGAAGCGATCGGCTATATCGATTTGCAGCACATGAAGGAGAAAATCCATCTGCTGCGCGCAAAGAAGGCCATCGCGCAAACGAAAATCCTCTCCGTCATCAAGGACGATATCGTGACCGTCGGCGTCATCAGCTGCATCCGCGATCTGGACGTGCTGGAAACGGTGTACGGAATCAAGTTCAAGTTTCTGGAGTCCAAGGAGCTTCTGGCGGCGGTGAACGCCCTGACCGAGACCGAGCTGGCGCAGGCGCGCGCGATTACGGAGGATCTGGTTTCGCATGCCGAAAGCGCCGCGATCGACCGGGAATACGTCCTGCGCTCGGTCAAGTTCTACGTGGCCGTGAAAAAATACCTGGAGTTTTACGGCTGCAACGCCTTTACCATCCCCTGCTTCGAAATCTGCGCCACCCGCATCCTGAACAAGGAGAAATACGTGTTCTGCCTGGGCCATTCGCTGCTGAAGGAGGACGGCGTCCCCTCCGCGTGCGAATCCGATATCAACGTGCTGCTGGCCCTCATCGTGCTGATGAACCTGACGGACAGCGCGCCGCATATGGGCAACGTCCATCCGGTCGTCCGCGACAGCGCCTTCGCGCTGAACATGACGCCCCCCGACGAAGACCTGCGGGGCATGGACAACCTGGTGCGCATCGAGCACGCGGTTCCGACGCGGTTCATGAAGGGGCGGCATCAGGCGCAAATGCCCTATACCCTGCGCAGCTTCACGACGGCCGGCTGGGGCGCGACGATGGGCTACGACTTCGATCAGGATAAGGGGCAAACGGTTACATTCCTGCGCTTCGCCCCCTCGGCCAAAACGCTGATGGTGGCGACCGGCGAAATTGTGAAAAGCCTCGATCAATCCACCGTCGGCTGCGACGTCGGCTTCTACGCGAAGGTCAACGACGTGGAGGATTTCTTTCAAAAGCAGCAGCAGGTCGGGCACCATTTCGCCTGGGTATACGGGGACGTAACCCGCGAAATCACCGAGCTGGCCGCGCTGTGGAACGTGGACGTTCTGCTCTCCTGAGCGTCCGTCGGCGGCGGGCCTGCCCGCCGCCGCGCGCAGTATCCGACACAGCTTTGAGGGGGATTCCATGAAAGCGTTCAATCCAGACCTCCCGGCGTTTGACCAAACGACGGCCGCGCAGCTGGAAAAGCTGAAAATGCGCCGCTACAGCGACCGGGATTCCTTCTATCAAATCGTCCGGAAATACGTGCTTAGCCAATTGCTGCTGTCCGACCAGGACGGCTCCGGCGACGATCTGATCGGGCTGGCCCAGGCAAGCCTGCAGAAAATGCAGCGCATGGATCCGGCGCTTCTGCGCAGGCTCCACGCCTCGGGATGCCGCCAATCGACGGCCGTCATCGATAAAAAAACGGCCCTGATCGGCACGCTGGAAAAGGAGCTCGGGCTCAAAATCAGCCTCGGCGTCTATCCTTCGGTCAAAACCGTACGGAACCTGTCGGATACCCTGTACGCCCTCGCGCACCCCGGCCCGGTCCCATCGTGCCCGGCGGCGGAAAGCGCGCCGGATATCCGCGGCTGCAAGCGCGCGTTTCCGCTGCTGGGCCGCACGATGAACGGGCATCCCCTCGTCTACCTCGACAGCGCGGCGACGACGCAGAAGCCCGACGCGGTCATCCGGCAGATCGGCAGGCTCTACGCGGAAAGCAACGCCAACGTGCACCGCAGCAATTACAGGCTGGGGCTGGAGATGACGCAGCTTTACGAGGACGCGCGAACCGCGGTGCAGGCCTTGCTCCACGCGGAAAGCCGGAGCGAAATCATCTTTACCGCGGGCGCGACGGACGCCGTCAACCTGGCCGCGTTTTCGTTCGGCGAGAAATACGTCCGCCCGGGGGACGAGATCATCGTAACCCAGATGGAGCACCACTCCAACTTCGTTCCCTGGCAGGAGCTGTGCAGGCGGAAGGGCGCCGTGCTGAAAATGCTGCCCGTGCTGCCCGACGGAACGCTGGCCGCGCAGGCGCTTTCCGCGATGCTGGGAAAGAAAACAAGGCTGCTTGCCGTGACCCATGTATCCAACGCGATCGGAACGGTGAACCCGATCCGGCAAATGGCGGCGCTGTGCAGGGCGAACGGAACGGCGATCCTGGTTGACGCGTCCCAGTCCGTTCCCCATCTGGCGATCGACGTGCGGCGGCTCGGCTGCGATTTTCTGGTTTTTTCCGGGCATAAGCTGTACGGCCCCACGGGGATCGGCGTGCTTTACGCAAACAGCAAATGGCTGGCGGAGCTGCCCCCGTACCGTACGGGCGGGATCATGATCGACCGGGTAACCGCCGAGGAGACCACCTATAACGAGCCGCCCTACCGCTTCGAGGCGGGCACGCCTAATTATATCGGCGCCGTCGGCCTGCACGCGGCCATCCGCTTTTTGCAGACGTTTGGAATGGAGGCCGTGGAGGCCTACGAAAGCACACTGCTGCACTATGCGCTGGAGCAATTATCCCGCATCCAACCGCTGCATATCCTCGGCAGCCCGCATACGCGCGCCGGGGTGCTTTCGTTTTTCGTCGACGGGATCCGTGATTTGGATCTGGGGATCGCGCTGGATAAGCAGGGGATCGCCGTCCGGGTCGGCTCGCACTGCGCCCAGCCCCTGCTGCGCGCGTTCGCGCGCGAATCCTCCGTGCGCATATCCCTCGGCGTTTACAATACGATGCGGGACATCGACCTTCTCTGCGAAGGGATTCAACACGCCATCAAGGCATAAAAGCCTGCCGGACGAGGAAGCGCCGCGCTTACGCCCGCGCACGCCGCGCGCGCAGGCTCCGGTAATACGCGCCGGGGGTGGCGCCGTAATGCTGCATAAACACGCGGTTGAAGGTGCGCACGCTCTGAAAGCCGCAGTCAAACGCGATCTTGGCGACGCCCCGGCGGCCCTCGTCCATGGCGGCGGTCACCTCGCGCAGGCGCATGAGGGTGACATACTCCTTGAAGCCCGTGCCGGTGATTTTTTTGAACTCGCGGGAATAGTTACTCACGCTCATCAGCGCGCGCTTCGCCATGCCGTCGATGGTGATGTCCCCGGCGAAATGCGCCTCAATATGGCTGATGCTCTCGCGGATCCGGTCCAGATGCAGCCGTTTTTCCGGGCTTCCCGGCTGAAACTCCCGCTTTTGGTAATAGCGGTGCAGGATGCCCTGCAGCTCCAGAATATACCCGTACAGAAAGAACGCGCTGGCCGAATTGAGATGCGCGTATTCCGCGTACATCCGGTCGAGAAGGCCGTCAACCCGCGTGTCCATCCGCAGGGCGTCCGGCCGGAAGACGCTGGAACGCACCCCCGAATCCAGCACCAGCGTGCCCGCCTTGCGCGCGGCAAACGGATCGAACGTCAGCAGCAGCACCATGGAATCCGGGGACGGATCGGCGTAGCTGTGGATATCGCCGTTTGAGCAGATGAACGCGTCCCCGGCCGCAAGCCGCGCCGCCGCGCCGTTGAGGCTCACGCTCACGCCGCCGGAAAGCACGAACGCCGCCTCGAAATCGTAATGCCAGTGGGAGGCGATTTCGCAGCGGTCGGTTTTCAGGACGGCGATGGGCAGGCCGAGGGCGTTGTCGTAGGTTTTATACTCGTGTGTCAGCATCCGCGTTCCTCAAATTGAAAATAATGACCAGTCTTCACAAGCGCTTGTCTTGTTTGCGAGGGCTGTGATCCCTATAATAATAGCGTTTCCAACAAAATTCGTCAATTCCGGGATCCGCGATTTACAGGCGGCCTGATTGACGTATGCAAATACCGGCCATCGCGCCAAAGGAGCTGGACCTTTATGGAATACATCGCCGAACCGTTTAAAATCAAAACCGTGGAGCCGCTGCGAATTTTGACCGAGGCGCAGCGCAAACGGAAAATGAAAGACGCGGGCTACAACCTGTTCAATCTGCGCGCCGAGGACGTGTACATCGACCTGATGACCGATTCGGGCACCGGCGCGATGAGCCAGGCGCAGTGGGCCGCCATGATGACCGGCGACGAGGCCTACGCGGGCGCGCAGAGCTATTACCGCCTGATGGAAAGCTGCCGGGATATTTTCGGCTATCCGTTCTTCCAGCCGGTGCATCAGGGGCGCGCCGCCGAGAAGGTGTTTTTACCCATTCTGCTGTGCG
>Ga0116164_10000974_pt1 | contig 22525 bp, 20 predicted proteins | sample AD_UKC109_MetaG_FD_89888 | JGI IMG/M metagenome (GOLD analysis project Ga0116164, IMG submission 89888) | Active sludge microbial communities of municipal wastewater-treating anaerobic digesters from Hong Kong - AD_UKC109_MetaG | ecosystem: Engineered > Bioreactor > Anaerobic > Digestate... | reverse complement strand
GCGCGTGCAACTGCTGGCGCGGGTCGACGACGCAGGGGGCTGGCCCGATTTCAGCGAGCAGGGGATCCTGGCCAACCTCGAGGCGTGGTTGCTGCCGTGGATGAAGAATGGTGAAGGCGCGCGCCAGCTGCGCGCGCTGCGGCTCGACGAGATCCTGCTCGGGGTGCTCGGCTGGGAACGCGCGCAGCGCCTGGAGCATCTGCTGCCGACGCATTTCGACACGGCGGCGGGTACGAGACGGCGCATCCAGTACAGCGAGGATGGCCCGCCGCTGCTGGCGCTGCCGCTGCAGGAGATGCTCGGGTGCAGCGACGGTCCTGTGCTGGCCGAAGGCAGGGTCGGGGTGCTGCTGCATCTGCTGTCGCCGGCCGGGCGACCCCTGCAGGTGACTGCGGATCTGGCGGGGTTCTGGGCCGGGGCCTACGCCGAGGTGAAGAAAGAGATGCGCGGTCGCTACCCGAAACACTTCTGGCCCGATGATCCGGCCGCCGCCAAGGCAACGCGGTTCACCAAGCGCAGGATGTAAGCGATCAGGCGTTGATGATATTGCGCACCAGTTGACGCACCATGGCTGGCTCGAACGGCTTGTCGCAGATCGCCGACACGCCGCTCTGTTGTACGGCGGCCAGGCGGTTCTGGTTCGATTCACTGGTGACCATCAGCACCGGCAGCGAGGACTGGGTCGATGTGGTGCGGATGTGATCGATCAGCTCTTTGCCGTCCATGCGCGGCATGTTGTAGTCGGTGACGATGAAGTCGTAGTAGTTCTGTTCGATCATCTCCAGGGCGCGCAGGCCGTCTTCCGCATGATCGATGCGCCGGATGCCGAGTGATTGCAGGACCCGGGAGATGTGCTTGCGTGACAGCGCGCTGTCGTCCACCACGAGGACCTGCAGGGCATCACCGTCGAGATCGTCGATCTCATGTGCGGAGTCATCGAGCATGTCGACCGTTGCCACGAGTGCGGTTCGAAGCTCGGTGGCCGAGAACGGTTTCGGCAGTATGCCGACGACGCCGGCCTGGCGGATCGGGTCGAGATAGCGAAAGCGCGTCTCGCTCGATATCAACATGAAAGGTGTGTCGGCGAAATCCGCCGAATCGCGTATCCGGTGCACCAGGTCGGTGCCTGTCATGTCCGGCAGGTAGAGCGAACTGATCACCAGGTCGGGCGACTGGTTTGCGAGTCGCACCAGCGCATCCTCACCGCTGCCGCATTCGATGGCAGCACGAATCCCGTTTTCCTGCAGCGCCCTGCAAATGATTCGCCGCTGTGTCGGTGAGGGCTCTACAACAAGGACTGCGAGTTCGGGCAGGCTGATATCTGCCATGGGCGTTCTCTGGGCAAAAAAGTATCGGATTCGTTAGCGGCGGCGCAACCAGAGCCTTTAAATCGGGCACCCGTGGGCGGACGCGTTGCCGCATTTCTGGCAGACTTGCCGGCCTGTGTGATGTTGACGTAGTTCGTTGGAGTGAATGTGTCGGACGAAAACCGAAAACTGTCGTTTCTGCAGGTGCTCGGCAGCGTGGTGTCGTCGTTCTTCGGGGTGCAGAAGAATGCGACCCGGGAGCGTGATTTCAAGCGTGGAAGGGCGCGCGATTTCATCTTTGTCGGCGTCCTGCTGACGGTCGTTTTCATCCTCGCAGTGTGGGGTGTGGTGCAACTTGTGATGAGCGTGGCCGTCAAGGGCTGAGCACGACCGATCAGCCGGCGTTCAGTCGTGCACGGATATCAGCCTTCGCCTGGTCGATGATCGACTCGCGATCGAGGCTGTCGAGGATCTCACGTACCGTCAGCTTCGGTCCGGCCTCGCCCCAGGACTTGCCATTCGCCAGATAGCGCTCGGCAGCGCGTCCGACGACATAGGTGCTGTAATACGCGACGGCGCCCTGCGCGCCACCGGTAACCACCGCCGACAGGCCGGCGGTGCCGAGCTTCAGTGCCGAGGCGACCAGATGGACTGCCCAGACGGTGCCCATCAGCAGCAGCATCTGGGTGCCGATGGTCTTGACCAGGCCGCCGGCCTCGTTGCGGCTCAGCGGCAGGCCGTAGGCGCGTGACAGGTGCACTACCATGCTCACGTCGACCACTGCGGCGGCGACGAGGTCAGCGACCGGTACCGGGTTGAGGGCCACTGCGACACCCTTGGCCACGCACCAGGTGCGGATCACGCGGTCGCCCAGTGTGCGTCGTGCACTGAGCACGCGTGCCGCGACCTGATCACTGAGATTGCCGGCGAACATCGACGCATTCAGCGCCGCCAGGGTCTTGCCTTCCTGCTCCAGGACCTGCCACAGCCGCGCCTTCAGGTCATTCACGTCGGGTGGGCGCTGGCGTTGCTCCTCGGTCTCGCGGCCGTCTTCGTCGATCCGGACCACCCATTGTGGTGCCGGCTGGGCTGCTGTGAACACCAGCCTGTCGGCACTGATGAATGCTGCCGTATGTGCCAGCAGTGCCTCACGAAGCTGCTCTCGTTCGGCGGGGCTGTAGCGGTCGATCTTGTTCAAAACCAGCAGCAGCGGACGACCCTGTTGGGCCAATACCCGCAGCGCGGAGAGCTCGGCTTGGGTGAGGTCGCTGTCGACCACGAACAGGATCAGGTCGGCGCGCCCGGCGACCTCCCGGGCCAGCTGTTCGCGCGTCTCGCCGTCGACCTCGTTGATCCCGGGTGTATCGATCAGGTAGACATTGCCGTCGTGAAATTCGTGCCACTGGCCGCTCTGGATCGTCCGTGTCTCACCGTGCAGCGGGCTGGTGCTGAAACGCTGTTCGCCCAGCAGGGCATTCACCAACGCGGATTTGCCGACGCTGACGCGGCCGAACACCGCGATGTGAATGTGCCCGTGTTCGAGCTTGTCCAGCATCGCCTGTACCTGCTGGTAGTCCTCCGCCAGCAGCGTGCGCACCTCTTGCGGCACGCGTTCGTCGGCGAGCAGTTCGCGCAGGCTCTCGCGTGCCAGCGTGAGATGGGCGTCGCCGGCCGATTCAGTCGCTGTGCCGGTCGCTGCCGATCTGCCTGGCAACCACGCGGGCAAGGCCGCGCGCAGACGTGTCCAGATCTTCACCAAGCTTCTCCTCGAACAGTTTGGCCGCCTGCCGCGGATGCAACTCACCGCGTGTCGCCAGGGTGATGCTCAGGGCGCGGCCGAGCGTGCGGAAAATGATGCCGTAGGCCACCGCGTGCAGCGCGCCACCGGCCAGGGTCCCAACACCGGGAAACGCTTTCAGGGCATTGCCGGCCACGGCCAGGAGCAGGGTGTGGGCCCGCCCGGCGTGTTTCTGAACCAGCGTCAACAACAGCTCGGTATCGACCTTGCCGACCTTGGTGTCGTAGATCGCCGCGAGTTCACGCACCAGCTGGGTGCCGAGATAGCCCTGAATCAGCAGGTCCGATCCCGGCGTGATCGCCGCCAATGCCCCGATAACCGCTTTGACGGCATAGCCGTCGATCAGTTCATCAGCCCTTTGCTTGCGCGTCGTGGCGATCGCTGCATCGAGTTTTTCCGATGCGAGGACAAAGGTTGCGCTGTCACTGAGCTGGTCGAGGATCTGCTGGTCGCCATCGATCATGCGCTGCAGGGCGTCACAGAGCGCCTGTATCTGCGGCGCCACTGTCCGCACCTCCAGCTGTTCACTGCCGTCGGGCATGTGACGCACGACCTGGCGTGTGGCCGCCGCCGTGGCCTGCACGAACTGCGTGTTGGGATGAGACTCCAGTAGCCCGCTGAGTCTGGCCGAGAGCAGGGCGGCCTCGGCGGCACTGTAGCGATCGGTCTTGTTGAGTACCAGAATCAACGGTTTCTGCAGTTGCAGCAGTTCCTTCAGGGCCTGGTGCTGCTGGCGATTGAGATCGCCATCGGTGACGTAGACCACGATGTGGGCGCGCCGCGCCTCGTCGGCGGCGATACGGTCAAGTGTGCCATCTGCCTCGGCGGTGCCCGGCATGTCCGTCAGCAGCAGGCTGTCACCGCCCGGACTGCGCCAGGTATGTCGGGTCAGTTCACGCGTGGTCCCGCCGCGTACATCACTGGTGATATCGGCTTGCGGCAGGAGTGCCTGCGCCAATGCCGATTTGCCGCTGGATATCTCGCCAAACAGTACGATATGGATCTCACCGCGTTCGCGCCGACGCCGCAGTTCGGCCAGCTCGCGGTGCACCGCGGCCGTATCGGCACCAAGCGCCTCGGCCTTGTCGATCGCCTCTGTGATCTGTTCGGCGGTAACCGGCTCGTGGTCGGTAACCGTGTGTTTCAGGGTGGTGCGCGGACGCAGGATGCGCCATAGCAGCCAGCCGACCAGCAGGCCGGCGAATGCCAACAGGCTCCACCAGCCATACCGCAGCCATGCCGGCACCTCGGCGAGGCGCGCCTGGATGTTAAGCGTGGCCTCGCTGATCGTCAGCACCAGCAGCAATGCTGCCAGGCTGAGTACCAGTACGGCCAGGGCGATGAGGACGCGCGCGCTACGAGGCAGGTTCATGTGCTGTACCCGCCAGTAGGCGCGGCCGCATGGGACTTTGGCGGATTCAGGCGGGTGTGTAGATCGACCTCGCGGGCGACGTGACCTTGCCCTGCCGTTTCAGGTAGGCGAGCGTCTGCGCAAGGTTGTTGGCTACGACGCCGCGACCTTCCAGTTCGTCCTTGATTTCCCTGGTCGAGATCTTCTTGGCCTTGGTCACAATCTCCAACACGTGATCTGTGACATTTCCACCCGCTGACCCACGCCGCTTTGCCCGGCCGCCGCGGCCACCGAGGCTGCGGATTTCGGCGTCGATTTCGGCGAGTTCCTTGCGATGACGCGCCAGCAGCTCGCGCTTGGCGACGCGCAGGGCGTCGACGCGAGCGCGGGTGGCCTCTTTTGCTTCCGCCGCTTCCTGCTCCTCGCGTGCGCGGGCGAGCTCGTACAGTTCATCGGAACTCAGTTCCGACAAGTTTTTCTTTGCCATCAAGCCAACTCCAAAATGGAAACGTGATCGCCTCTGTGGACAGAGGTATATAGTAGTAACATCCAACTCCGCGAAATATAACGATGACTGATCTATTTTTCAATGAGCGCAGTCATGGACCATATCGCTTATGTTATCTGTCAGCGGCATCAGGAGAGGCCAGTGGCATGCTTTTGGCGGCAAACTCGTCTATCGACAAGGTATTCTGCAGTCGTTTGTCCCACGGCGAGAGAGTGTCACTGTAGAACGACCTCTTGCTGAAGGTATCCAATAAATCGTAGTGACTGACTATTTCCTTCAACTGATAGTAGGCGGCGGGGAGCAGTAAGGCGACGACGAAAACGATACTTGCTGCAGTATTGCCATGATTGAGCCGTACCAGAAACCAGCCCATGGCCCACGGCAGCAATATGAGACTCCAAGCCAGTGCAACGATAAAACCGGGCAGCGGTGAGGTAAAGAAATAGTCTGCAAATGGAGTGATCAGGTCGAGAACGAGCGCGGTCGAAAGCAGCAGGCTGACGAAACTCAGCGATGAGGGAAGATCCCAGCGGTGTGATGTGATCCTGTTGATCATCAGGAGCGTGACCGCAAGGCCGAGTGCGACCATCATGATGATGAGCTGGTCGCGCCAGAACGACTGCCAGGTCAGTGTCAGCGGTGTCGAGAGGTAGTTGTCGAAGGCGCTTAACAACGTCAGTACGGAAAAAAGCAGCAACGCCCATCCCCAGTTTCCAAACACACACACGCTGCCGCCGTGGCAACTGATCATGCGCGTGGGCGCCACCATCTGTGCCGGATCGAGTATGCGGATCCGCGTACGACCGGCGTCGAATTCAAGCGGCAGTCGATCGAGTGTGATCGCGTCGTCGACGCGACGGCCGCCGACACGGATGCCGTTCTCGTCGGCCAGTGAATGCAGCGCATAGCTGCCGTTCTCATTCCGGCGCACGACGCAGTGATAAGGCGATACCGACGGGTCCGCAAGAATGATGTCGTTGTCGAGCGCCCTGCCAAGACGCACCGACGGCTTGTCGATCCTATGGTATTGGACGCCGTGCCGACCGGGGATCTCTACCATCAGGGAAGCCATTCGAACCCCTCAAGCATGCGCACGATCAGGCGACTCGCGGCGGTGAAATCGGTACCTGACAGATCAAGGTTGAAAATAAAGCCCTGGCGATCATGTCCGACCATTGCTGCGGTGAATAACACGTCACTCAGTCCAGGATAGAGTTTGTAGCTGCGTGCGCAGATCGTGGTCTTGAACTGTTGTCCGTTCAGGTCAACGAATTGCGTATCGCAGCGGAAGCGTTCTACGTCGTCTTCGTCTGCCTTGCTGCTGAACTGACTGTTGTTGAGTGCCTGATACAGGCGGTAGAAACGCAGAGACTCCAGTTGATCGGATTCGATCCACAGATACTCGTAAAGCACCTTGCCGACTTCAAGTTTGTCGGTAAGGTAGATATCGTTTTCGTTCTTGCAGCTGATGCTGAAACGCTGGTAGAGATGTTCGTCCTTCGGTTTCGGGCTCGCGTCCCAGCAGCGGACGGTAGGTGAGATGGCACCGGGTATGCGCATCTTGCGCAGGTTGGTCGATGGCCAATCGCCGTCGATCATGCCTTGCAGGTAGCGCCTCTGATAGTCACGGATCTGCTGTGTGATCGCGTCGCGGAAGTCTTCCGCCCGCGCCACGTTTGCCAGGCTCAGTGACTGCAGGTAGCGGGTTGGAACGATGAAGCTGATGTCGTTACGGGCGGTCGACACGTTGATGCCGACGACGATCCCCTGGTCGTCAAACGTGGGGCCGCCACTCATCCCGGCGTTCAGGCTGCCCGAAAACAGGATGCGGCTGTCGTCCGTCTGGCTAAGAACACCGCCATTGGTGCCGGCAGCGATTGTCAGGCCAAGATCCAACGGGTTGCCCATCGCATACAGGGCGGCGCCCTTGGCCGGTGGCTCGCCGACCTGCAGCGGTGTACCGAAGGGTGCGTCGGCCTCCACAAGGGCGAGGTCATGCACCGCATCCACGCCGACCAGTCGCAGCGGGCCTTCAGCGCCGTCGGTCGAGATGAAGCGCAATTCGTAGCGCTCGGGTTTCTCGATGAATTGACTCACCACGTGGTAATTGGTCGCGAGGCGCTGCGGCCGGTCGAAAATGAACCCTGAGCCGATACTGCGCTTTTTCCCGGTCTCGCGATTGACGACGTGGATCTGGTAAACCGCGTGCTCGTTGCGCTCGAATATGACTTGCGAATCCAGCGCGAAAACCGGCGCAGTCGTTGTGCACAGCAGGATCACCAGGCCGGTCAACAGTCGAGCGCTGAACGCCGGAAACCCCGTCGACTGGATAAACCGTTTGACCGATCCTGCAAGTCGTTCATGAAAGCGGCAAAGGGATGCGTTCTCAGACGTCGATATCATGATCCGACCTGAGATAGTCCAGGACCGCGCGGCGATCACCGCGGAACACGATGCGGTCTGCCTTGTTAGCCAGCTGGTATTCGTACATCCCGTCGTAATACTCATGCAGCAGGAACGCAATCCAGTCCGCGTGCCCTTTTACGTCGCCACTCGCGGCATGGCGGGCGATCGCGTCGTCGAGCATCCGGTTGACCTGGGTGTGTCGGTCACCGCCAAGTCGGCGTCGTATCCGCTGCATGCTGTCGCGCAGGTATCCGGCCCAGGCGGCAAAGCCGTCGTCAGTGCCATACAGCGCGGAGAATTCGGCCAGCGCGTCGTGCACGTATTCCTGCAGGGTAATGGCGATCCGTTCCTCGTCGCTGGCCTCGAGCAGGACCAGTGGCGCGTGCTGCAGACGCTCGAAGATGCCGCCGGGGATATGACGGCGTCCGATGTTGCGGCTCTCGTCCTCGACCAGGAAAGGGCGGTTTCCCGCCGCCACCTGTTTGAGAAGCGCGATCGAGAGCGCGTTCTCGAAATCGATCTGCGACGGCTGCGGCTGCGGGTGATTGCCGAACGCCGAGCCGCGGTGGTTGGCCAGTGCCTCCAGGTCGATCTGTGAGCGGCAGTCGGCCAGCAGGCGGGTCTTGCCGACGCCAGTGCGCCCGCCGATCACCACGGGCCGGCATGCGGCGCTGTTGACCGCCAGTTGGTCGATCAGAAAGCGACGCATCGCCTTGTAGCCGCCGCGCACCCTGGGGCATGCAAGACCAGCCGAATCCAGCAGCCAACGCTGGCTGATCTGCGAGCGCATGCCGCCGCGGAAACAGTACAACACCGCATCCGGATAGCGTGTGAGGAATTGCCGCCATTGCGCGATGCGTTGTTGCCGCAGCTCGCCGCTGACCAGATGCTCCCCGAGTTCTATGGCCTTGTCCTGACCGTCTTCTTTGTAGGTGATGCCAATCTGGTGACGCTCGGCATCGTCGATCAGCGGCAGGTTGTGCGCAGTCGGAAAGGCACCCTCGGCGAATTCCACCGGCGCGCGCACATCCAGCAGCGGCACGTCGTTGAGGAACAGTGTCCGCAGGTCGTCGATTTCCTTCAGGTCAGAAGCGGGCATTTGGTGTTTTGGCTTGCGTGCTCGTGTCGGCGGGGCGGCCGGTTCGCGCTGCGCGAAACGCGCTTTCGCAGACGATCCCGGGATGGCTTTCGAACCGTTAATATAGCGCGATGCAAGGCGCGGTTGGAGCTGCCAACCGGGTAGTCGGTCAGTGGGGTGATCAGAGTTTGGATTTTCAACGGCGCTTCGGGGGTATCGCGCGCCTTTATGGCGAGCGGGGGCTGGCGCGGCTTGCGGCGTCCGATGTCTGCGTGGTCGGCGTCGGCGGTGTTGGTTCGTGGGTCGTCGAGGCACTGGCGCGCAGTGCGGTCGGTGCGATGACCCTGATCGACATGGATCATGTCGCCGAGTCCAACGTCAATCGCCAGCTGCCGGCGATCGAACCCGAGCTGGGTCGGGCCAAGGTCGCGGCATTGCGTGAACGCATCGCACTGATCAACCCGGCCTGCCGGGTTGATACGCTTGAAGAATTCGTCAGCATCGACAATGTCGCGGCGCTGATCGATGCCAGACACGCCTGGGTGATCGACTGCATCGACAGCTTCCGGGTCAAGGCGGCGATGATTGCGTTCTGCCGGCGCCGCAAGCAGCCGATCATCACGGTCGGCGGGGCAGGCGGGCAGCGTGACCCGACCCGCGTGCGGGTCAGCGACCTGCGGCGGACGGAACAGGACCCGCTGCTGGCGCGCACGCGCAAGCTGTTGCGCCAGGACTACGGTTTTCCAGTCAATCCCAAACGCCGTTTCCACGTCCCCAGCGTGTGGTCCGACGAGCCGCAACTGGCGCCGCCCGGCAGCTGCGACCAAACGGCGTCCGGCTCTCTGAACTGTGGGGGGTACGGTGCCTGTATGCCGGTGACCGCCAGCTTCGGCCTGGCGGCGGCAGGGTTTGTCATCGACCGCCTGGTCGGCGTGCACGGCAGCGAGCCCGCCTGATCGGCGGGCGGTCACGGCTCATTCCTGCTCGAGCCCGCCGTAGGCCTCGATGACCGCGGGTATGAAACGCGCCAGTTCCATGCCCATCAACGCGAAGTCGGCATCGAAACGTGCCAGGGCGTCATCGGCGTCGACCTCGGCGGCCTCCTGCATGATCAGGTCGAGAAAGCGAAGGCGCCGGATGCCCAGGTCGTCGCACAGGATGCAACCGATGCGCTCCTGCCACTCCACGGCCAGCTTGCCGACCTGCATGCCGGCATCCAGGTGTGATTTCACCTCGGCACTGCCGAGGTCGATGCGCTTGCCGCGCATCACGCCGCCCTTGTCGACAGGTTCCTTGAGTTCACATTCGTCGCCCAGTTCGAAGCCGTGTGGGGGGGCGGTCTCCAGCCAGTGCGTCAGCACGGCGGCTGGTGCACGGTCGACGGCGAGCGGCCTGACCCGCAGGCTGCCCAGGGTCTCGCGCAGCACGCCCAGCAGCTCCTCGGCCTTTTTCGCGGTGCCGCTGTCCACGACCACCCAGCCGGCCTGCTGGTCGATATAGGCGTATTGGTGGCTGCTGCGGGTGAATGCGCGCGGCAGCAGATCGGTGATGACCTCGTCCTTGATGCGTTGCTTCTCCTTGCGACCTACCGGGCGGGATTCGGCCAGACCGATCGCCTCGGCCTTTTCCTCGACCTGCTCGCGTACCACTGCGGCAGGCAGGATACGGTCTTCTCGACGCAGACAGACCATCATCCGGCCGTTACCCGCGTGTACCAGCTGGGTGGACTCGCGGCCCGCCGGCGCGGCCCAGCCCATGCTGTGGGTATCCAGGCCGGCACAGGGCTTGAAAGTCCTTTGTTCGAGTGCGGTATGCAGTGATTCGGGGGTGTATTCGAACGTTTCGATCAGACGGTACAGCTGCAGATTGCGAAACCACATACCCGGTGTTCCTCGATGGCCAAAGGGGCGCGATTATGGCCGTGTGCCGCGTGCGGCGCCACACCGGATGTCGCGGTTTCCTGTTGCAGCGCATCGGCGCCCGCGGATAGCCGGTACAATGCCCGCCCAATTTGCGGTCGGGGGAGTGTGGTGCAGGAGAAGTTCGTTGCGGGACAACGCTGGCTTAGTGAGGCGGAGCCGGATCTTGGTCTGGGTCTGGTCGAAGAGGCGGACCAACGCCATGTCCTGGTGCGATTTGCCGCCAGTGGACAACAGCCGACCTATGCTGCGAGCAATGCACCTCTGAGTCGCGTGCGTCTCGGACCGGATGACAAGGTGCGTGACGCGCAGGGCGGGGACCTCACCGTCGTCAGGGTGGAAGAGCGTGGTCCTTTGCTGGCGTATCACTGCGTCGACGATGCCGGCGCCATGTCGCTGTTGCCGGAGCAGATGCTGGACGACCGGCTGCAGCTCAACCGACCACAGGACAAGCTGCTGGCCAGGCGCATTGACGCGGACGTCTGGTTCACCCTGCGTTATCAGTCGTGGTTGCAGTCGGCGGCGTTGTGGCAGCGACCATCGTTCGGGATGCAGGGGCCGCGTATCGAGCTGATACCCCATCAGCTGTATATCGCCGCCGAGGTGGCGTCGCGCGCCCTGCCGCGGGTGTTGCTGGCCGACGAGGTCGGTCTTGGCAAGACCATCGAGGCCGGCCTGATCCTGCATCGGATGATCTTGACCGAACGGGTGCGCCGCGTGCTGGTGGTACTGCCCGATGCCCTGGTGCATCAGTGGCTGGTCGAGATGCTGCGCCGCTTCAACCTGCCGTTTGCGGTGTTCGACCAGGAGCGCTTCGAACAGAGCGACAGTGACAACCCGTTTCACAGTGAACAACGTGTCTTGTGCACCCTTTCGCTGCTGACCGGTTCACCTGAGGTCGCGCGCGCCGCGCTCGACGGCGAGTGGGACCTGCTGATAGTGGACGAGGCACATCATCTGGCATGGCACGAAGACGACAGCAGCCTGGCCTACCAGCTGGTCGAGGCCCTGTCTACACGCACGCCGGGGGTGTTGCTGCTGACCGCGACGCCTGAACAGCTTGGGCGCGCCGGACACTTCGGACGACTGCGTCTGCTCGATCCTTCCCGTTATCACGATTATCGCGCCTTTGTTGCCGAGGAGGAGGCCTATGCGCCAGTCGCCAGGTTGGCGGCGCGCCTGCTCGACGGCCAGACGTTGCAGCCTGACGAGCGTGCGCGGCTGACGGAGTTGCTCGGTGATGAGGCCGCGCTGGGCAGCGAGCAGATCATTGCCCGCCTGATCGATCGGCACGGCACCGGGCGCGTGCTGTTCCGTAACACGCGGCACGCGATCAAAGGTTTCCCGGCGCGGCGGCTGCATGATTATGCATTGGCAAGCCCGGCAGCCTATGCGCCGTTTGCAGCGCAGCTTCAGCCAGAACGCGCGATTGGTGAGGGCTGGACGGATGTCGATCCGCGTGTGCCCTGGCTCAGGAAGCTGTTGGATGAACTGGCACCCGACAAGGTGCTGGTGATCTGCGCGCACGCGGACACCGCGATCGCGCTGCGTGACCATCTGCTCGATCGTCATGCCGTGCATGCGGCACTGTTCCATGAGCATATGGAGATCGTCGCACGTGACCGTGCGGCGGCGTTCTTCGCCGATCCCGAAGAGGGTACGCAGATCCTGATCTGTTCCGAGATCGGCAGCGAGGGGCGCAACTTCCAGTTCGCCCATCACCTGGTGCTGTTCGACCTGCCACTCGAACCCGACCTGCTGGAACAGCGTATCGGACGCCTCGACCGGATCGGCCAACGCGCAACCGTCGAGTTGCATGTCCCCTACCTGCAGGGGACGGCGAGTGAGGTGCTGTTGCGCTGGTATCGCGATGGTCTCGCCAGTTTCGAGACCGTCTGCCCGGCGGCCAGTGCGGTGTTTGATCGCCTCGGTGGGCCACTCGGCGAAGCCCTGGCCGATCCGGGAAAGGCCGGTCTGCTGGTCGACGAGGCGGCGGCGCTGACGGCGTCCATCAACGCCGACCTGGAGGCGGGCAGGGACCGGCTGCTCGAACTGCATTCGTTCCAGCCCAGGCGTGCAGCCGGGTTGTTGCAGTCTCTGCAGGCACCGGAGGATGTTGTTCCACTGGCCGACTTCATGTCTGCCTACTGGGACGCCTTCGGTGTGGAACACGAGGCGGGACCCGGACACTCGCTGATCGTGCATCCGGGGACACATATGCTGCACGAGCATTTTCCTGGCCTGGGGAGCGATCCGGCGACCGTGACCTTCGACCGCAGCGATGCCCTGGCCCATGAGGACCGACAGTTTCTGACCTGGGAACACCCGATGGTGCGCGGCTGTGTGGAGATGTTGACCAGCGGTGAGCTGGGGTCGGCCGCGGTGACGGTGGCAAGTCATCCCGACTACCGAACCGGATCGGCACTGCTGGAGATCCTATGCGTCACCGAGTGCGTCGCGCCGCCCGGGCTCGAGGTCCAGCGCTATCTGCCGCCGACCTGTCTGCGCCTGCTGCTGAATGCGCAGGGGGAGGACAAATCCAGGGTGTTGTCACACGAACAGTTGCAGGGACTGTGCCTGGCGCAGAATCGCAAGTTGGCGGATACGGTGATCAAGACCCAGCGTGAACGCATCAAACTGCTGTTACAGCTGGCCGAGCAATCGGTCGCCCGTGACAACGCCGCGTTGGTGCGACGGGCCTTGCGCGACATGGAGTCGGAAATGGATGCCGAGCAGCAGCGCCTGGTGGCACTGTCTCGCGTAAATCCAAACGTCAGTCCGGAAGAGATCGATCTTCTGGCGCAGCGTCGCCAGCTGCTGGCCCAGCACATCAAGGCGGCCAAGGTGCGCCTGGATGCGGTGCGTGTCGTTGTAATGCGGTAGCTGCCGCCGGGTTCTTGTTCGCCTGATCTTCAGCGATGGCCCATGCGGTCGCCGAGCCATTGCCAGAGACCCGCCGCCAGCAACCAGGCGAACAGCGCGGCCAAGGCGAACAGCTGGCCGATCAGCCGCACAGGTCCGACGGGTGGCTGCGGGGGGCCGCCCCCTGGCAATGCCATGCACATTTGCGGCGACCCCTACAAAGCCCGGATCTTTTCCGCCTGCGCCGCCAGGTCCTGCAAGGCGGCCACAGACTGCGCCATCTTGTCGCGTTCCTTTTGCACCACGGCGTCCGGTGCCTTGTCGACGAACGCCGGGTTCTGCAGTTTCTTTTCCGTGCGCTCGACGTCCTGGCGCAGACGTCCGATCTCTTTCTCCAGGCGCGCAAGTTCCGCGTCCTTGTCGATCAGGCCGGACAGCGGGATCAGGATCTTCATATTGCCGATCAGTGCGGTCGCCGATTCCGGGCCGGCATCACCGGGTTCGAGCACGCTGACCGATTCTATACGCGCGAGGAAGTCGAGGAAGGCACGGTGTTCGGCGGCGTTGCGGCGGTCCTGTTCGCTGCAGTCGGCGAGCAGTATGGGTACCGGCTTGCCGGGCGCGATGTTCATCTCGCCCTTGATCTTGCGCACGCCGAGGATGAACTGCATCACCCACTGCATCTCCGTCTCGGCTTCATCGTTCACCAAGGCAGCGCGGTACAAGGGGTAGGGCTGGAGCATGATGCTGGTTGTTACCGGTATCTCGTCTTCCGTGCGACCGGTATCGGTAGCCGCCAGCTTGCCGGTCAAGGGCGCCACGCGCTGCCAGATCTCCTCGGTGATGAACGGCATTATCGGGTGGATCAGGCGCAGCAGCGATTCGAGTACGCGTACCAGGGTGCGCCGTGTGCCGCGCTTCGCGGCCTCCGATGCATCCGGGTTGTTCAATACCGGCTTGGTCAGTTCGAGGTACCAGTCGCAGTATTCGTTCCAGGTGAATTCATAGATCGCCTGTGCCGCCTGGTCGAAGCGGTAGGCCTCGATCGCGTCGGTCACTGCCTGCTTGGTCTTTTGCAGGCGCGACAGGATCCAGCGATCGGCCAGCGAGCGCTCCAGGGTTCCCCCGTCGATGGCGCAATCCTGGCCCTCTGTGTTCATCAACACAAAGCGCGAGGCGTTCCACAGCTTGTTGCAGAAGTTGCGGTAACCCTCGATGCGACCACCGTCGAGCTTGATGTCGCGGCCGGTGGCAGCGAGTGCGGCAAAGGTGAAGCGCAAGGCATCGGTCCCGAAAGCGGGGATGCCGTCAGGGAAGTTCTTGCGAGTCAGTCTCTCGATACGCTGTGCAAGCTGTGGCTGCATCATGCCGCTGGTGCGCTTGGTGACCAGATCTTCGAGCCCGATGCCGTCGATCACGTCGATCGGGTCGAGCACGTTGCCCTTGGACTTCGACATCTTCTGGCCCTCGGCGTCACGCACCAGGCCATGGACGTAGATCTCGTGGAACGGGACATCGTCCATGAACTTCAGGCCCATCATGATCATGCGGGCCACCCAGAAAAAGATAATGTCGAAGCCGGTGACCAGCACGCTGGTCGGATAGAACTGCTCCAGGCGATCGGTCTTGTGGGGCCAGCCCAGAGTGGAGAACGGCCATAGCGCAGAGCTGAACCAGGTGTCCAGTACGTCTTCGTCCTGCCGCAGGACGTAGTCTGCGGCGAGGTCGTGTTTCTTGCGGACCTCCTGTTCAGATCGACCGACATAGATGTTGCCGTGGTCGTCATACCACGCCGGGATGCGGTGTCCCCACCAGATCTGGCGGCTGATGCACCAGTCCTGGATGTTGCGCATCCACTCGTAATAGGTGTTCTTCCAGTTGTCCGGTACGAAACGGATGCGGCCGCACTCGACCGCCTCGATCGCCGGTTTGGCCAACGGGCCGACCTTTACGTACCACTGGTCGGTCAGGAAAGGTTCGATGACGGCGCCCGATCGGTCGCCACGGGGCACCATGAGCTTGTGGTCGACGATCTTCTCCAGCAGGCCCTTCGACTCCAGGTCGGCGACGATCCGCCGGCGTGCCTCGTAGCGGTCCAGGCCGATATAGGCGTTCGGGATCAGGTCGTCTTCGTCCGCTTCGTTGGCGCGGATTGCCGCGTCTATCGTGAACAGATTGACCAGGCCACCGTGTGCCTGCCTGCTGATCGGCGTCTCGTCGCGATGACGCTGCCATACTGCGTAGTCGTTGAAGTCGTGTGCCGGTGTGATCTTCACGCAGCCGGTGCCGAACTCCGGGTCCGCGTGTTCGTCGGCGATGATCGGAATCCGACGTCCGGTCAACGGCAACTCGACCAGTTCTCCGATCAGGTGCCGGTATCGCGCGTCTTCCGGGTTCACGGCGACTGCGCAGTCGCCGAGCATCGTCTCCGGGCGCGTGGTGGAGACGACGAGATGGCCCTGGCCGTTGGACAGCGGGTAACGCATGTGCCACATGTGGCCGCTCTCTTCCTCGGAGATCACCTCCAGGTCGGAGACCGCGGTGTGCAGCTTGGGGTCCCAGTTGACCAGGCGTTTGCCGCGGTAGATCAGGCCTTCTTCATACAGCCGGATGAATACTTCCTGGACGGCCTCGGACAGCCCCTCGTCCATCGTGAAGCGCTCGTGCCCCCAGTCCAGTGAAGAGCCGAGGCGGCGCAGCTGGCGCGTGATGTTGCCGCCGGACTCGGCCTTCCATTCCCAGATCCGCTCGATGAATTTGTCGCGGCCCAGGTCGTGCCGGGTCAGGCCGGCGGCCTCGAGCTGTCGCTCCACGACCATCTGCGTCGCGATGCCGGCGTGATCCGTGCCGGGTTGCCACAGGGTGGGGCGGCCGCGCATCCGGTTGAAGCGGATCAGGGTATCCATCACGGTGTTGTTGAAACCATGTCCCATGTGCAGGCTGCCGGTGACATTCGGCGGCGGGATCATGATGCAATAGGGTTTGCCGCTCGCCGTTTCCCGTCCAATGCTGCCGGCTGCCGGCTCGAACCAGCCGCTGGTCTCCCAGATCTGGTACCAGCGTTGCTCGATTGCGTGGGGGTTGTAGGTTTTTTCCATCATGGGGAGTCCGGCTGGTGCTGCGAAAAGGCGTCGATTATAACGGTTTGGGCGGCGTCCGGGTCTGCCCCGGCGTTTGCCGGGCGGGGGGTGGCCGGATCCATTTGCCCGCGGTGTGCGGTCGCCGGAATTCGTCAGTTCGAATATTCGGCGGTCATGTTCGTCATTTGTCGGTGGGGGTTTGGCAGATCGTGGCCAGGTGCTAATCTCGGCCTTGCCGAACCCGGCCAACGACAAAAATCAGATACACACCAGAATCAGGGGAGCAAGCGATGTCTGTGGCAGCCGAACTGGCCAACATGCCAGGGGTGGTGGCCGCGGGGGAATATTCCTACCGCGGCGATCGTTTTACGTACAAAGGGCAGATCAGCGATGAAATGGCGCGCATGGCGGCGATCATGTGTCGCGCCACGACGATGAGCGAACACATGCAGGTCGGCATGCTTGAGCAGTACTGCCCGGGCTGCGGCAGCAGTCCGCCGCAGGGCTGGATCGTGCGCGGACCGGCAATGACCGTATGCAATATCGCCAACGTCTTCTGCTTCATCGACAACGAAAAGGCCTCGCTCAATGCGGTGGTGGCGCTGATGCGCAAGCGACTGGCGGGTGCTTCGCACGACCTCGTCTGACCTCGCCAGACGCCACAAGGCTTTACTCAGGGGATCACCAAATGACGGATCTGAACAAACTCATGGCACTCAAAGGCGCGCAGGCGGCCTTTTTGATGAACGACCGTGGTGAACTGCAGCAGCACGTGCTGGCCGCCGGTTCGCCGCTGGACGAGACGGCGCTCGACCTGCTGGCGCATATGTGCGTGGCGAACAATGCGATCGCGACGATGCAGGCGCGCGGTTGGGAGGCGAACTCCGACAACAAGGGGTTTTACCCCATCAACGGCTTCACGATGATCGGCATGGACTGGTCGGCAATCACCGACGGCAATCTTGGTGTCGTTGTCGGCAACAAGGACGCCGATTATGAAGCGGCGTACCAGGCCCTGGCGCAGCAGGGAGGTGCCGGGTGATCAAGCAACTCCTCGCCGTGGATGGGGTGATGGCGGTCTCCCGGTTTCGGGATGATGGCGCCTTCGTCGAGGGTTACGGCGTTTTGCCGGAGGCCGAACTGGCGGCGCTGGCGCACTTCGCGCATGACTACAAGCGCATCGTCCAGGGCAATGCTGACCAGTTGTCGATGTTTACCGGGATCAACGGTTGGACGCCGCCGGGCGGCTGGATCGTGCGCGGCGACCGGATGTCGGTGTGCAGTGTCGCCAATCTGGTGTGTACCGTGGACAATGCCGACGCCAACCTGTCGGAGGTGATGGAGTACCTGGCAGAGGCGTCGCACTACTGACCGGGCGGCGCACAGCGCTGAACAGCAGCGCGCGCCGGTGTATGATCCGCCCCAACAATTTCGAACACCTACTCGGTAACCGCATATTTCCAGCCCAGTCGTCATACCCCGCGATCAGCATCAGATCTCACGGGCCAACATCTCGCCCAATGCGCTGAAGGTTCTCTATCGCCTCAAGGCAGCCGGCTACGAGGCACACCTGGTAGGCGGTGGCGTACGCGATCTGTTGCTGGGTCGCGAACCGAAAGACTTTGACGTCGCTACCGACGCCAGCCCGGAGCAGGTGCGCCAGACGTTCCGCAATTGCCGGCTTATCGGTCGCCGCTTCCGTCTTGCGCACGTGCAGTTCGGCAGCGAGATCATCGAGGTCGCGACCTTCCGTGCCGGACAGGATGCCGAGGTTTCCGATAACCACCAGACCGACGAAGGCATGCTGCTGCGTGACAACGTCTACGGCACCATCGAGCAGGACGCGCTGCGGCGGGACTTCACTGTCAATGCGCTGTACTACAACATCTCGGATTTCTCGATCATCGACTATGCCGGCGGGGTCGAGGATCTCGGCGAGGGGCTGTTGCACCTGCTCGGCGACCCCGAGACCCGATATCGCGAGGACCCGGTGCGCATGCTGCGTGCGGTGCGGTTTGCCGCGAAACTGGGTTTTCGCCTGGCACCCGGTACCGAGTCGCCGATCCCTGTGCTGGCATCGCTGCTGGCGGATGTGCCGTCGGCGCGCCTGTTCGAGGAGGTGTTGAAGCTGTTTCTCGGCGGTACGGCGGTCGCATGCTTCGAGAAGCTCCGTCAGTACGGCCTGTTCGCCGAGCTGTTCCCGGATACGGATGCCAGCCTGGCGCGCCTGGAGCACGAGTTCCCGCTGACCCTCGTGCTCAACGGGCTGGAAAATACCGACAACAGAATTCGCGAGGACAAGCCGGTGACGCCGGCGTTCCTGTTTGCCGTGCTGTTGTGGGAGCCGGTGCGCCTGCGTGCGGAAAAGTTGCAGGCCGACGGTGAATCCCCGTACCAGGCGGTTCAGCGCGCCGGCGGTGAGGTGGTGGCGCGCCAGGTGCAACGTATCGCACTGCCACGCCGATTCAGTACGCCAATGCAGGAGATCTGGGGCCTGCAGTCGAGATTCCTGCAGACCCGCGGTAAACGGCCGCAGCGCCTGTTGACCCACCCGCGGTTCCGGGCTGCCTACGACTTCCTGCTGTTGCGCGCGCAGTCGGGCGAGGCCGACCCGGAACTGGCCTCGTGGTGGACCGACTTCCAGGACGGCAATGCCGAGGCGCCCGCACCCACCGAGCCGGGTTCCGCGGGGCGACGCTCGCGTCGCGGCGGACGGCGCCGGCGGCGCAAGCCGGCGGTAGCGGAAGGGGAATGACGGTCGCCGCCCGCGTCGCCTATGTCGGCCTGGGCAGCAATCTCAATCGACCGCTCAGACAGGTCAGGGATGCGTTGCAGGAGCTGCGGCAGATCCCGGGTTCCCGGCTCGTCCGACACTCCCCGTTGTATCGATCGGCCCCGATCGGACCGCCAGATCAACCGGATTACGTCAATGCCGTGGCCATGCTGGCGACGGAGCTGGATCCGTTCGACCTGCTCGATGCCTTGCAAGCAATTGAAACACGCCATGGACGTGAACGCAGCGTCCACTGGGGACCGCGTACGCTCGACCTCGATCTGCTGCTATACGCCGATCGGCGCATCGACAGCCCGCGCCTGCAGGTACCACATCCGCAGCTGCACAGGCGCGCCTTTGTCCTGGTGCCGTTGCATGACATCGCGCCGCAGCTGACAGTGCCGGGTCACGGGGCGCTTTCGGCGCTGCTGGCGGCGGTCGACAGGCAGGGACTGCGACCGGTGGGCGATGACGATGCCGGTTGAATGACACGTCGCCACGCCCGGGTTGGCGGTCATTGCAGGTGGTGGGACAGGCGCTATTTCAACCCATCCGTGCTGGCGATACACTCAAAGCCAGCCGATGCGCGATGCTCGGTGATTCCGCAGGAGGACAGGTGAGCAAGAACACGATAAGTACGCTTAACCGCATGAAGGCCGCGGGCGAAAAGATCGCCGTGATTACCAGCTACGACGCCAGTTTCACCCGGCAGATCGAGGCGGCGGGTATGGACGTTATCCTGGTTGGCGATTCGCTCGGCATGGTAGTGCAGGGGCACGAAAGCACGCTTCCGGTCACGGTCAGCGACATGGTCTATCACACGGCGAACGTGATGCGCGTCAGTACGAAAGCGATGGTCATCGCCGATATGCCGTTCATGAGTCACGGCACGCCGGAGCAGGCACTCGATACCGCCGGTCGCCTGATGAAGGAAGGTGGCGCGCATATGGTCAAGATCGAAGGCGGTGCGCCGCAGGTCGATACCGTGCGTCACCTCACTGCGCGCGCGGTCCCGGTATGCGGTCATCTCGGTCTGATGCCGCAATCCATTCACCAGCTCGGTGCGTACAAGGTGCAGGGGCGAGGCGAACACGAGGGCGAACGGATCCTCAAGGATGCTGTGGCCCTGCAGCATGCCGGTGCCCAGATGCTGGTGCTGGAGTGCGTGCCTGCCGTTCTCGCCGCCGAGATCACCCGCGCGGTCGACATACCGGTGATCGGTATCGGTGCCGGGGCTGACACCGATGGCCAGGTGCTGGTGCTTTACGACATGCTCGGCATCACGATGGACGGCATGCCGAGCTTCGTACACAACTTTCTCGCCGGGCAGGATGGTGTACAGGCGGCGCTTGCTGCCTACGTGCGGGCGGTCAAGGACCGGACATTTCCGGCAACCAAGCACGTTCTCGCATGATTACGGTCGGTGAGGTCGGTGAGCTGCGCGCCCAGGTCGAGTCGTGGCGGCGCGGAGGAAACGTCGCCTTCGTGCCGACCATGGGCAATCTGCATGCCGGACATCTGTCGCTGATCCGGGCGGCGCACAAGGTCGCCGACCGCGTGGTGGCCAGCATCTTTGTCAATCCGATGCAGTTCGGTGAGGGCGAGGATTTCGACAGCTATCCACGTACGCTGGCACGCGATTCGGAGATGCTCGCAGGCGAGGGCACGGACCTGTTGTTCGCACCGTCGGTAGAGGTGATGTATCCCAAGACACGGGCCGAGCAGACCCGGGTCGAAGTGCCCGGTCTGTCGGACCTGCTTTGCGGCACCTGCCGTCCTGGCCACTTTGTCGGTGTGTCGACGGTCGTGTGCAAGCTGTTCAACATGGTGCAACCGGATATCGCCTTGTTTGGCAACAAGGACTACCAGCAACTCATGGTGATCCGCCGCATGGCGGAAGACCTGGCGATGCCGGTGCAGATCATCGGTGTGGAGACGATGCGCGAGAGCAATGGTTTGGCGATGAGTTCGCGTAACGGCTATCTGAGCGAGGATGAACGCGCCATTGCGCCGGTGCTGTATCGCGTGCTCAGCGGTGTTGCACAGACCTTGCGCGAGGGCAGCCAGGATTTCGCCGGACTGCAGGCACAGGCGGCGCGGGAGCTCGATGCCAACGGTCTGCGCACCGACTACGTCGCGATCCGGCGCGCCGTCGACCTTCTCGAACCGGCGGCTGGTGAGGACGAACTGGCGATACTGGCGGCGGCTTTCCTCGGCAAGGCCAGGCTGATCGACAATATCGAGGTTAAACGGTGACGGGATCGCCGAGAGGGCTCGGCTCCCACGAAGATGGGTCGATGGTGCGGTTATCGAAAGGGCGCGGTCTGTAGGAGGCCAACCCCTGGCCGATTGGCCGTCGGTGGGATCGCCGAGAGGGTTCGGCTCCCACGAAGATGGGTCGATGGTGCGGTTATCGAAAGGGCGCGGTCTGTAGGAGGCCAACCCCTGGCCGATTGGCCGTCGGTGGGATCGGTGCTGTAACGCGCCACCCGCAGGGGGTGTCGCGCCACAGCGCCCTTGTGTCATCCGGTGTTGCGCATCCCGCCCGCGATGGCGTTGATCGAGCGCAGCAGCGGATCCAGGCTCGCCTCGCGGTCGCCTTCTCGCGTGTCCTTGCTGCGATAGCGGTTGAGCAGCTCGAGTTGTATATGGTTCAGCGGATCCAGATACGGGTCACGACGGGTCAGCGAGGTCTTGAGCAACGGGTTCTCGTCCAGCAGTTCATCGATCTGAGCAATCTTGCGGATCCATTTTTCTGTCCGCCGGTATTCAGACTCGATCATGTTGAACACGGTATCGCGGGCCTTGGAATCACTGCAGAGCCCGGCGTATTCGCGCGCGATATCCATGCGCGACTTGAACAGCGCCATCTGCGTGTTGCTGAGCAGGGCACGGAAGAATGGCCAGTCGCGGTACATCTCGCGCAGCGACTTCAGGCGTTTCTTCTGGTCGTCGCAGCAGCCTTCCAGTGCACTGCCAAGGCCGTACCAGGCGGGCAGGGTCTGGCGCGCCTGTGCCCAGCCGAACACCCAGGCGATCGCACGCACCGATGACTTGGAGCGGTCGCCTTTGGCGCGGTGCGACGGTCGTGACCCGATGTTCAGCAGACCGATCTCCGATACCGGGGTGGCCTCGTAGAAATAATCGAGGAAGCCCGGCGTCTGCTCGGTCAGCTCGCGGTAGCACGCTTCGCCTTTTTCGGCCAGCACCTGCATGTGTTGGTGGAATGTCTCGTTGTCGGGCTTGACCTCGCGGATCAGCCCGGTACTGGCGCTGACGACACCGGTCAGTCCCATCGACAGTTCGTAGACGGCGGTTTCACGGTTGCTGTACTTGTACGACAGTACCTCACCCTGCTCGGTGAACTTGATCTGACCCAGCAGGGTGCCGGCCGGCTGGGCGCGGATCGCTTCGTGCGTCGGGCCACCACCACGGCCGATGGT
>Ga0116164_10000972_pt1 | contig 22561 bp, 22 predicted proteins | sample AD_UKC109_MetaG_FD_89888 | JGI IMG/M metagenome (GOLD analysis project Ga0116164, IMG submission 89888) | Active sludge microbial communities of municipal wastewater-treating anaerobic digesters from Hong Kong - AD_UKC109_MetaG | ecosystem: Engineered > Bioreactor > Anaerobic > Digestate... | reverse complement strand
TGAGAAAAAGGCGAAAGAGATTATCTCGTACATCAGCGATAATGAAGAACTCGCCAGGCAGCAGGTCCAGGAGGCCAAAGGACAGGTGACGCTCGAAGACCTCTACAGCCAGGTTAAAGAAGGTATGCTGAAGGAGCTCAACCTGATCATCAAAGGGGATGTTCACGGTACTGTGGAGGCTATAGAAGGCTCCGTGACAGGTATTGATGTTGGAGAGGAAGAGCTGCGCATCAATGTGATCCATTCCGCTGTCGGCGGTATTACGGAAAACGACGTGTTGCTGGCATCCACGTCGATGGCCATTATTGTAGGATTCAACGTGAGGCCCGAGCCCAAGGCGAGAGATCTCGCCAAAAAGTATAATGTCGAGATAAAACTCTATTCCGTTATCTATGATCTTATTGAAGACATCAAACAGGCATTACGAGGCATGCTGGAACCGGTCTTTGAAGAGGTTATCCAGGGCAGGGCAGAGGTGCGGGATCTCTTTAAGGTCCCCAAAATCGGGATTATCGCCGGGTGCATGGTAACCGAAGGCGCCATAATGAGAGGGTCAAAGGCTCGACTGCTGCGTGACAATGTCGTGGTTCATGAAGGCAGGGTTGAGTCTCTGCGGCGCTTCAAGGATGACGCAAAGGAGGTTGCCTCGGGGTACGAGTGCGGGATTGGCCTTGGAAGCTTTAACGATCTCAAGGTTGGCGATATTATTGAAGCGTTCTCCCAAGAGAAAGTGGAGATAGAGCCTGCGTGGTAATCGGTGCCTTTGAGGTTAGACTGAAGGTATTGGGGGCGCGGTCGCTGAAAGAGAAGCGCAAGGTTCTGAAATCTCTCAAAGATAGATTCTCACGGATGAATATCTCGATAGCCGAGGTCGATGATCAGGATAAGTGGCAGGCCGCCACGATAGGTATCGCCCTGGTGAGCAATGATGCCGGATATGTGAATTCTGTCATTGACAAGATAGACAAATCACTAGGCGAGCTTCCCGGAGTGGAGGTTATTCACACAAAAGTGGAGATTATGCACGTATGAAACTGGTGACGAAGAGACAGGCCCGGGTGGGTGACCTCCTGAAGGAGACCATAGCCGAGCTCCTCCAGCGAAGGGTAAAGGACCCTCGGGTCGAGGGAATAACGATCACCGGTGTCGATGTGAGTATGGATCTGAAGGTTGGCCGGGTATTTTACTGCATGTTGGAGTACGAGAAGAAAGACGAGGCACAACAAGGGCTTGACAGTGCTGCGGGGTATTTAAGACATGAACTGCGCAAGATCCTGAGGCTTAAGAACGTGCCGGCTCTTACCTTTGTCTATGATGCTTCTTTTGATTATGGATCGAAGATTGACGGTATTTTGGACGACATAGAAAAAGATGAAAAACCAGATAGTTGATGTTCTCAGAAACAACGAGCGGTTTGAGATCATTACCCATGAAGGCCCTGATGAAGATGCGGTTGGTTCCACCAGGGCTCTGGCATTCGGCCTGCTCACAATGGGCAAGAATGTGAAACTCGTATACCCAAGCCGGATTCCAGCCTCCCTGCTCTTTACCCCTGCACCGAAGGTCCAAAAAAATGTGAACCCCCAGATATCCATCCTTGTGGATGTTTCCGACATGAAGATGCTCGGAGGTATTCATCCGCGAGGAGAGATCGTGGTGGTGGACCATCACAAGACAGACAATAAAGTGGGAACGATGTGCTGGATAGATTCACGCAAGTCTTCGGCTGCCGAGATGGTGTATGAACTGCTGCGAGCGCTCGAGGTAGAAATCACGCCTGCAATAGCTGCGAATCTGTATTTAGGCTTGTTCGGGGATACCGGGGGCTTTATTCATGCAAATACCACCCCAAAAGTCTTCAAGCTCGCCTATGAACTTACCAAAGCGGGCGCAGATCCCAACAGTATTGCCTATAAAGTCCGCAGGACCCGGTCTATAGTATACTACCAGGTTTTAGGCATTGTCATGGACAGGATGATCATTTCCGGGAGAGTCTATGGCAGTTACATCAGCCTTCAGGAGCTCAACAGGATCAAGGCAAAGCCCGATGATGCTGCAGGGATTGTGGAAGAGATGGCCACATTGGCAGGGGCCGAGCTCGTCATTTTCCTCAAGGAGCTTAATCCTGACACCGTGCATTGTTCCATGAGAAGCAAAACCACCGATTCGGCCCTGAGGACAGCGAAGGCCTTTGGGGGTGGCGGCCATGAACGGGCAGCGGGGATTACCATGAAGGGAAGGGCCTGCGAATTCATCGACGAAGTGATTGAGGAAGGATCAAAGTGGGTAAACAAGGGGTAGTTCTTATCGATAAACCAAAGGATATCACGTCCAGAAAGGCCGTGGATCGGGTAATGGCGATTCTAAAGGTAAAGAGAGCGGGTCATTTCGGGACACTTGATCCCTTTGCAACAGGCCTTTTGTGTATCGGCGTGGGACAGGGCACAAAGCTCCTGCCGTTCATGAACGAGTACCCCAAGGAGTATGCAGCAACAATAGGGTTTGACATGTCCACCGATACCGACGACATAACCGGCACCCCGATCGATCGCTTCAGTGACGTCTTAATCGACATTGATTCGGCCAGGGCATGGTTTGAAAACAACAAGGGCTGGATCGATCAGACCCCTCCCTTGTACTGTGCGCAAAAAGTCAACGGCAAGCCTCTGTATAAACTTGCAAGGGCCAATAAAGAAGTGAATCCCAGACCAAAGCAGGTACATATCGAAGAGGTGGATATCTTGGACTGTGGGCCTGACTGGCTCAGTGTCCGGGTCGTCTGTTCACGCGGCACGTATATACGGTCCATCGCACGGGATCTGGGCAGGCATCTGGGGTATGGCGGGTATCTGCGCGAACTCAGAAGGATCAGGAGCGAGGGATTTCACATAGACGATGCCGTAACGATCGAGGCCCTGGCAGATAAAGAGCAGAGAGGAGAAGAGGTCGTGATCCCCCTTTCCATGTCCCTGCATATACCGAAGGTGCGGGTCACGCGCACAGGCGAGAGCGGAATTCTCGACGGCAATCCCATTCAGGTATCCTGGCTCCTCGATGACGTGGATGCAAAAGAAGGTAGTTATGTAGCAATGATCAATACCGACATGCAGTTGTTATGCGTGGCAAAGGCAGAGCAGAGAGGAGGCATCTGGGGGTATATAGAACGGGGATTTCGCCCGTATTAGCTATTTACAGTAGATTCAAGGGTGTGCTAACAACCATTAATGTACAAGAAAAAACAGGAACAAGTTTGACTAGGAGGAAAACGAAGTGGGTTTAAGTGTTGATAAAAAGAAAGAGATAATTAATCAATTTAAACGCCATGATAGCGATACCGGATCTCCGGATGTACAGGTAGCTATCTTGACGAAAAGAATCAATGACCTAACCGAGCATTTCAAGATTCATAAGAAGGATCATCACTCCAGACGGGGACTCTTGATGCTGGTAGGACAGAGGAGAAGACTGCTTAACTACATCAAGGACCGGGATATCAAGCGGTACCGGGAGTTATTGCAAGAACTCAATCTCCGAAAGTAGGTAACTATATGAAAATAGAATCAAAAGGAACGGGCAAACCGCTCATCTTTTCAACGGGCGATGTTGCTCGGCAGGCAGATGGATCTGTCCTTGTTTATCAGGGAGATAGTGTCGTTCTTGTTACGGCCACAACGTCAAAGGAAGAGCGCAAAGGAATCGATTTCCTCCCCCTTGTTGTTGAATATCAGGAAATGAGCTATGCCGCAGGCAGAATCAAGGGTGGTTTCATAAAGAGAGACGGAAGACCGGGCACGCAAGAGATCCTCACTGCACGATGTATTGACAGGCCGATTCGGCCTTTATTCCCGAAAGGGTATCATAACGAGATACAGGTCATTGCCATGGTTCTCTCCGCTGATCCCGAATGCACGCCGGATGTTATGGCCATTAACGGTGCGTCAGCGGCGCTGCATATCTCGAACATCCCGTTCGACGGTCCTATCGGCGGTGCGCGGGTTGGATTTATCGACGGAGAATTCATCATCGACCCCTCGGTGGCACAGCTGGCAAACAGCCAGATGGAATTACTCGTTGTCGGCACCAGGGATGCGATTGTCATGGTGGAAGGCGAGGCGAAAGAACTTCCCGAACAAACGATTCTCGAAGGTATATCCTTTGCCCATACCCGTATTCTGGAGGTTATCGAGGCCATTGAAGAGCTCAGGGCTGCTGTGGGTAAAGAAAAGATAGACGTCCCCGAGATCCCGGAGGACCTGGGGCTTTATGGTGAGATAAAATCGCGTACCGAGAAGCAATTCGAAGACATAATTGCAGGGACACATACAAAACAGACCAGGAAAGAACTTACGGAAAAACTCCATACAGAAACCATAGCCCGGTATGCGGATGAAACCGAGGAGAAGCAGGCCCTGGTAAAAATGACGCTTGCCAAGGTGGAGAAGGAAACATTGCGCCGTATCATGCGGGAGAAAAAGGTCCGCATCGACGGCAGGGCCTTTGATGAAATCAGGCCCATCGAATGCAAGGTGGGAATCCTGCCGCGGACACACGGTTCGGCTCTTTTCACCAGAGGCGAGACCCAGGCCCTGGCCACAACAACGCTGGGGACTCCGCGGGATGAACAGCGGGTTGAGACGCTGCTCGGGGAGACGACAAAGTCCTTCATGCTGCATTATTCATTCCCCCCGTTCAGTGTCGGAGAGGTGAGAATGCTCAGGGGGCCCAGCAGGAGAGAGATCGGCCACGGAAATCTTGCAGAGAGGGCCTTGAGCCAGCTTCTGCCCGAGGAAGGGACCTTTCCGTACACCATTCGGCTCGTATCGGAGATCCTCGAATCCAACGGTTCCTCATCAATGGCGACCGTCTGCGGCGGCTCCATGTCGTTGATGGATGCGGGTGTTCCCCTGAAGAAACCGGTGGCAGGTATCGCCATGGGCCTCATCAAAGAAGAGGACGAGTACCTTATTCTCTCGGATATCCTGGGCGATGAGGACCACCTGGGGGACATGGATTTCAAGGTGGCAGGAACCGCTGACGGTGTGACTGCCCTCCAGATGGATATCAAGATTTCCGGGTTGCCGAAGAACGTGCTTGGCGAGGCCCTGGAAAAGGCGAGAATCGGCAGACTTTTTATTCTGCAGAAGATGAATGAAAACATAGAGAAACCAAAACCTGAGATATCACCGTACGCTCCCAGAATCTATACATTGCAGGTCAACCCGGATAAGATCCGCGAGATCATCGGCCCGGGCGGGAAGATGATCAAAGAGATAACCACAAAGACCGATACCAAGATCGAGATCGATGATTCCGGAAGGGTGGACATCTTTTCCCCCGACGAGGATCATGCAAAGATGGCGGTGGATATGATCAATATCCTGACCGAGGAACTCGAACTCGGCCGCGTCTACAGCGGCAAGGTTGCCAAGATAATGGATTTCGGTGCTTTTGTTGATTTTCCGTCCGGAGAGTCAGGGCTTGTGCATATCTCTCAACTTGCCAATGAGCGGGTCAAGAGCGTCAGGGACGTGGTTCAAGAAGGCGATGAGATCATTGTCAAGGTCATTGGTATAGACCCCAAGACAGGAAAGGTAAGACTTAGCCGAAAAGAGGCGCTCAACGATACCCATCGTTGATATTGCATGGTTATCTCCTCCGTACTTGACAACGGCGTCCGTATTATCACCGAGACTATGCCCGGGGTACGCTCAGTATCTCTGGGCGTCTGGGTGAAAGCCGGGTCAAGGCAGGATCCCCCTGAGCACGCAGGCATCGCTCACTTTACAGAGCATATGATGTTCAAAGGAACGCCTAACAGGAGTGCGAGTCAGATCGCTCGCGAGATCGATGCCCTGGGCGGGGTGCTCAATGCCCAGACCGCCAAGGAATATACCGTTTACTACGTAAAGGTTCTCGATGAGCACCTCGATAAGGCCGGAGATATCCTCTTTGATCTCTTCTTGCATTCCTCCATGGATGCCGATGAACTGGAAAAGGAAAAAAAGGTCGTTCTTCAAGAGATTAGAATGACCGAGGACACCCCGGATGATTACATCACGGATCTTTTTGCAGAGGCCTTTTTTGAAAATTCATCGCTGGGGACCTCAATCCTCGGCTCACAGGAGAGCGTCAGTTCGTTCAAAAGAGAACATGTAACCGATTTCATTGATCACTTTTATGCGCCAGGCGACATCGTCATCTCAGCAGTCGGGAATGTGGAGCATTCACGGCTCGTTGATCTGATAGCTTACCGCTTCGATAGCATCCCCAGAACCAGTTCTGTCCCGGCAGAGGATATGGCCCCCAGTTTCAAGGGAAGCACGAAATTTTATTTTAAAGACATTGAACAGGTCCATATCACTCTGGGAGCAACCGGCGCAGCCATGAACGATGAAAAGCGCTGGACCTATATCGTGCTGAACACCATGCTGGGCGGATCAATGAGTTCGATGCTGTTCCAGGAGGCGCGGGAAAAGCTCGGTCTGGTCTACTCCATATACTCGTATCTGAGCTCGTACCGGGATTGCGGTGTGATGGCTATGTATGCTGCAAGCACGCCGAACAATATCCACAAGACGCTGGAGGTAATCGGCACGCAGATGAAAAGGCTCAAAACCGGTGACCTGGCCGGTGAGAGCATCGATGATATCAAGACGCAGATCAAGGGAAACCTGCTGCTTTCACGTGAGAGCACCATAAGCAGGATGTCTTCCATTGCCAAGAATGAAATCTACTACAACAGAGAGGTCAGCATGGAAGAGGTGCTCGAAAAGATCCAGGCCGTGACCTTGGATGATATGATTGCCCTCGCAAACGACATTTTTTTGACAGACCAGTTGACCCTGGTTTGCCTGGGCAAGATGGATCAGGGAGAACTAAACCTCACCGGCCTGATGTAAATTTATATCTGCGCGTGATTCATGCTCTGGTTGACCACAAGACCCCGAGAGGAATCCAAGAGTTTTTTCCAGGTGGGTATGTGCCACTTGTTTACGCTGATGCCGATGTAGTACCGATCTCCGTCGATGGTATACCACCTGAAAGATCCGTCAATGATTACATTTTCGATTTCCAGGGTTACATCTTTGTTCAGCAGTTCAAGCAGCGACATCTTTATTCTCGGAGTAGGCACCTCCAAACAGAATCCCTTGTGAGAAATGTCTTTTGTTATTCCCCGAACAGACATTTCACCCAGTCTGCACGTAATATGCATCTGGTGAAAGCTGCGTCGAAAGCTCCTCAATTCAAATAATATCATGATTCTCCTTGCCTCTCTCTTCCTCTTTCATATATCTTCAAGCAAGAACAATGCCTAATATGAGAAATTTAAAAATTATCCTTGCATATGACGGCGCGGGATTCATGGGTTGGCAGATCCAGCCCGGGGTCAGGACCGTCCAGGAAACCCTTGAATCAGCCCTGGAGAAGATTTTTGGGCACGAGGTGCGGGTACACGCATCAGGCCGCACCGATACAGGGGTTCATGCCCTCGGGCAGGTAGTTCATGTACACACCTCCTCACCGATCCCAAAGAGTGGCCTTATGAGGGCATTGAACTCGAAACTCCCCGGCGAAATATCCGTCCTATCCGTGGAGGATGTGGATCTGAATTTTCATGCACGGTTTATGGCGAAATCGAAGAAGTATGTATATATTATTGACACCTCACCCACCTTCAGTCCGTTTCTTGCACGATATGCCGTTCATGTGAAGGAGCCTCTCGACGTCTCGGTAATGTCGCTGTCTGCTGCGTATTTAAAAGGGGAACATGATTTTATTTCGTTCATGGGTGCTGGATCATCGGTAAAAACCACTCAGCGAAGGATCCTGGAATCAGAGGTTTTTTCTCATGGAGAAAGAGTTTTTTTCTACATCCACGGTAGCGGCTTCCTCCGGCATATGGTAAGGAATATCGCAGGCACGCTTTTGCTGATCGGGAACGGAACACTTCCTCCTGAGGACATGGCGGCGATCCTGGAAAAGAAAGACAGGACCTGTGCAGGCCCTACCGCACCGCCGCAAGGGCTCTATCTTGTGGGGGTTGATTATTGAAAGATGCAGTAAATAGGCGCCATGTCCAGAAAATCAGCAGATGAAGTATAGGGTAAATGCTTAAAAAACAGAGCACGAAGAAAAAAGATTTTCATGGGAGGGTTACACAATGAGAGGAGTTGTTCTCGCTGGCGGCCTTGGAACAAGGCTGTACCCGCTTACGAAGGTTACGAACAAACATTTGCTTCCCGTATACGACAAACCCATGATTTACTATCCCATAGAAGCGTTGACCAATGCAGGGATCAAGGAGATTATGGTGGTAACAGGCGGGAATAACGCCGGAGATTTTTTGCGGCTGCTCGGTAACGGAAAGGAATTCGGTCTGAATCGGATCCATTATGCATATCAGGAAGGAGAAGGGGGAATTGCCGAAGCCTTAAGCCTTGCCGAAGCCTTTGCTGAAGGCAGACCCATCTGTGTTGTTTTGGGTGACAATATCATCGAGAACAACATCATAGAGGCTGTCGGTGCATACAAGGCCCAGGGAGGAGGCGCCCGCATCATGCTCAAAGAGGTCCCGGATCCGGAGCGGTTCGGTGTACCGGTCTTTGCCGGAGAGAAGATCGTCCGGGTTGAGGAAAAGCCGAAAGATCCCAAGAGCAGCTATGCCGTGATCGGTATCTACATGTATGATTCCAAGGTGTTCGATATTATCGGGGGTCTCGAGCCCTCCCAGCGGGGTGAGTTGGAGATCACCGATGTGAACAACGCATATATTGAAGCAGGCACCATGAAATGGTCCCTCCTGGATGGCTGGTGGACCGATGCCGGAACTATCCAGTCCCTGCTGCGGGCAAGCAACATGGTAGAGAAAACAGGAGCAAACAAGAAAGGGTAATCACCTGAATTTCGTTAAAGGAGCACATCCATGGCAAAGGTACTCGTCACCGGGGGTTGCGGATTTATCGGGACAAATTTGCTCAAGTATATCCTTGCAAACAGACCTGATTGGGAGGTGGTAAATCTTGACCTCCTGACCTATGCCGGAAATCTCGAGAACACGCTGGAGTTAGAGAAACTCTATCCACAAAGATATTCTTTTGTCCGTGCTGATATTGCAGACGCAGAGACCATCGATACGGTATTTCAAGAACACGCATTTGACCTGGTGATGAATCTGGCAGCGGAATCCCATGTGGACAGGAGCATTGAAAATGCCGGGGTGTTTATCAGGACAAATGTGCTGGGCGTACAGGTTCTCCTCGATGCAGCGGTAAAGTATTCGGTGAAGAAGTTCCTTCATGTCTCCACCGACGAAGTATACGGAAGCCTCGGGAGCGAAGGACGGTTCCGAGAGGACCTGCCGTTGGCCCCGAACAGTCCATACTCGGCATCCAAGGCTGCAGCCGATCTGCTGGTTCGGGCATATATCAAGACCTATGGACTCGATGCCGTAATTACCCGGTGTTCCAACAATTACGGTCCATACCAGTTCCCCGAAAAGCTCATCCCCCTGATGGTGGTAAATGCCTACCATGAAAGGGAATTGCCGGTTTACGGTGACGGGAAAAACGTTCGAGACTGGATCTATGTAGAAGATCACTGCAGAGGGATCGTCATGGTGGCCGAACAGGGGGAGTGCGGAGAGATTTACAATATGGGAGGAGATGCGGAAAAGGAGAATATACAGATTGTCCGGTCTATTTTAGGACACCTGGGAAAGACCGATGACCTTATCCGCTATGTAAAGGACCGGCCAGGGCATGATTTTCGCTACGCCATGGATTTTTCAAAGATTGAATCGGAGCTGGGCTGGTCGCCCGAATATGATTTTACAGGCGGCATAAGCCGCACCATTGACTGGTATCTGAACAACAAACCTTGGTGGGAGCGTATACTCTCCGGAGACTATCAGAATTATTACGAAAGGATGTATGCGAACAGATGAAGATTGTTGTTGCCGGTGCAAAGGGCCTGCTTGGCTATGAGGTGGTCCGAGTCTGTGCCACAGCTGGTGACGAGGTTATTGAAACCGACGTTACCCCTGATCTGAGGATTCTCGATATCACGAACCTCGATTCAATTACGGGTATATTACGTTCTGAACGTCCTGACTGGATGATCAACTGTGCCGCATACACCGATGTTGACGGGTGCGAGAACCATGAAGATATCGCTTTTTCGCTGAATGCCAAAGGTCCGGAGCTGCTTGCGCAGGCGTGTGAACACTATGGAACGAAACTCCTTCACATCAGCACCGATTATGTCTTTGACGGGGAGAAATCCGAGCCGTATTCTGAAGAAGACACCCCTAATCCCATAAGTGTGTACGGAAAGAGCAAACTCTCAGGCGAGAAGGGGATAGCGCAAAGCATGAAGGACTTCATCATTGTTCGCCCGCAGTGGTTGTTCGGCCCCCACGGGAAGAATTTTGTGTCCACCATCCTTGGAATAGCTACTCAGCGGGACAGCATCAATGTCGTGAATGACCAGTGGGGATCGCCCACCTATTCCAAGGACCTTGCCAAGGCCTTACGACGGCTTATCGATTGTGATGTCATGGGGATATATCATGTCTGCAACCGAGGCAGGGCAACCTGGTATGATCTGGCAAAAAAGGCGATCGAGCTTGCGGAACTCGGCACCACGGTTGTCCCTGTGGACACTTCGGAGTTTCCTCGTCCGGCTCCAAGACCGAAAAACTCCATTCTAACTACCAGAAAATTCACCGATACTACGGGAAAACTCATGCCTGTCTGGCAGATTTCCCTGCAACATTACATCAAGGAGTACCTGTTTGAGTACAGACAGTCAGGTCGGGCCTAGGCTCTCAGGTAAGCCGAAGACAAATGGCCACCAGATGAGAGGCCACGATTTGAACATGGACTTGACTATTTTACCGGTGATAGGGTTATCATATCCTATGATCTGAGGTTCTATCCGGTGTTGTATTGGTTTTTGAGAACGGAGAGATGCGAGGCCAAAGGGATGTATTTTGAAACGATGAACCACTGGCGCACAAGAAATCATGATTGGTAAAAACGAACAGAATGATGAACAAGGAGTAGGCGTTGAGCAAGAATAGAACAAAGAATGTAGCGCGTGATTGGGCCGAAGCCCTTGTCGTGGCATTTGTCATTGCCATGATCATACGGGCCTTTGTGCTTCAGGCTTATCGAATACCGTCTTCCTCCATGGAAGACACCCTGCTGAAGGGAGACCACATCCTGGCCACCAAGTATAATTATGGCCTGACCATCCCCTTTACCACTCGGAAGATGCTGGGAGAGGACAAGGTTCCTGATCGGGGCGATATCGTCATCTTTACCTTTCCGGGGAACCACTCCATGGACTTTGTCAAACGGGTAATAGGACTGCCCGGGGATACGATAGAAGTCAGGGATAAGAAGGTCTATGTCAATGGAGAGCTCTACAGGATCCCCTACGAAAAATATACAGATCCGTTCATTCTCACGCAAGGACAAGGCAAGGTCAGGGATAACTTCGGTCCGGCTGTTGTAGAAAACGGGCACTGTTTTGTCATGGGTGATAACAGAGACCAGAGCTACGACAGCAGATTCTGGGGGCAGGTGCCCATACAAAACATCAAGGGAAAGGCCTTTATCATATACTTTTCCTGGGACAGCGAAAAGCATTGGATCCGATTGTCCAGGGTCGGTCACATTGTGCATTAGGAGAGAGGTATGACGGATATACCGCGAAGCGCGAAAGAGATCGATGGGATGCTGCATGAACTGGCAGAAACCGTCATACACTCCATCGATAATTGGAATGACATCGTATTTATCGGCATACGGAGCGGAGGGGTCCTGGTTGCAAAAAATGTGGTGGCTCTGCTCGAAGAAAGAACCGGGAAAAAGATCCCGCTGGGGGCCCTGGATATTGCGCTCTACCGGGATGATCTCTCGAAGATACGGTTTTATCCCGAGGTCAGACGAACCGACATTCCGTTTTCCGTGGATGACAAAACCGTTATCCTCGTAGATGACGTGCTGCATACCGGCCGATCGGTTCGGGCGGCGATCGATCATATCGTCGACCTGGGACGGCCCATGAGAATCTATCTGATGGTGCTGTTCGACCGCGGAGGCAGGGAATTCCCCATCCAGGCGGATTTTATCGGGAAAACGATAGAACTTGGGGATGATAAGATTATCAAGCTCGAGACATCCAAAGATGCACAGCTGATCATCGAGGTGATCTCAAGCGAGGTGAGCAGATGACATGGCCTTATAAAGACCTCATTGCCATTGCCGATCTTTCTGCGGATGAGATCGGGACAATTCTCGACATGGCCGCCTCCTTCAAGGAGATATCCAGGCGGGATATCAAGAAGGTGCCCACCCTGAGGGGCAAGACCGTGGTGCTGCTCTTCTATGAGCCAAGCACGAGGACCCGGCTCTCCTTTGAGCTTGCGGCAAAACGCCTGAGCGCAGACACGACAGCGCTGTCGGCATCAGGATCCTCCTTTACCAAGGGAGAGACCATCATGGATGCTGCTTATAATGTCATGGCGATGGCACCTGACTGCATCATCATCCGATATCCGTATGCAGGGATTCCCAAGAAGATGGCGCAGCTGCTCCCCTGTTCCGTAATTAACGCAGGCGACGGCTATCACGAGCATCCGACTCAGGCCCTTCTCGACATGTACACGATGAAGGAGCGCTTCGGCAGGCTCGAAGGACTGAAAGTTGCAATCGTCGGCGACATCATGCACTCGAGGGTCGCACGGTCCAATGTCTACGGATTAAAGAAGATGGGTGCCCAGGTTGTGCTCGTAGCTCCGAAAACCCTGCTCCCGCCCGGTGTGGAAACATGGGGCGTCGAGGTATCTACCGAGCTTGACCCGGTCATACCCGGATCAGATGTGATCATGATGCTGCGGGTACAGAAAGAGCGCTTGCATCAGCAGTTCTTCTCAGGAGAGAGGGAATATTCCTTCTTCTATGGCTTGAACAAGGCGCGAGTGGACAAGATGAAGGATGATGCGGTGATCATGCACCCCGGGCCAATGAACCGGGGGGTCGAGATAAACTATGATGCAGCAGATTCCGCCCGATCGATCATCCTCGATCAGGTGGAAAACGGGGTGGCCATACGAATGACGCTTCTTTACCTGTCGCTAGGAGGATCAGTCAATGTGGATTAAGGGCGGTATGATTTTTGATCCAGAGAACAACCTGCAGGAGACAGGGGATGTTCATATACAGGACGGGCTCATTGCCGGTGTATACCCCGGTGGGAGTTCCCCGCAAAATGGGGATATCATAGATGCGAGCGGGTTATGGGTGCTTCCAGGCCTCATAGACATGCACGTTCACCTTCGGGATCCGGGATTCGAGTATAAAGAGGACCTCGCTTCAGGCAGTCGGGCTGCGGCAGCAGGCGGGGTTACAACCCTTGCATGCATGGCCAACACCGATCCTGTGAATGATAATCCTTCAGTCACCAACTACATTATTGAAAAGGCCAAACAGGTCTCAGTCGTGAGGATCCTCCCTGTCGGGGCAGTTACAAAGGGGCTGAAAGGGAAAGAACTCGCAGAGATGGGGTTGATGAAAGCATCAGGGATCGTGGCTGTTTCAGACGATGGACAGCCCATCGAAGATGCTTCCATCTTAAGAAGAGCCCTGGAATATGCCGCAACGTACAAGCTTCCCCTGATATCCCACTGTCAGGACAGAAACCTCAGCGCTTCAGGCGTCATGAACGAAGGGGCCCTGTCCTCACAGCTTGGTCTTCCCGGCATATCGGCCGCTTCCGAAGATGTTATGGTTTCCCGGGATATCATCGTATCGAAATGCACCGGCATCCCCATACATATTACCCATATTTCCACGAAAGGCAGTGTGCAGCTCATCAAGCAGGCAAAAGAGCAGGGGGTCAAAATTACCTGCGATGTGACGCCGCACCATCTCCTGCTCACCGAGGAAGCGGTGCGTACCTATGATACCAATGCCAAGATGTATCCTCCTCTTCGGGGGGAAGAAGACAGACTGGCCCTGATAGAAGCGTTGAGGGATTCCATCATTGATTGCATTGCAACAGACCATGCTCCTCATGCACGGGACGAAAAGGACCTCGATTTTGACTTGGCACCATTCGGTATGATCGGGCTCCAGACCCTGCTGCCCGCAATCATGAAGGTGCACCTGGACTACGGGATCGAATTTATCAGACTCCTTGCGTGTGTCACAGGGTACCCTTCTCGCATTCTCGGCATAGAAGGCGGGAGCCTGAGCGTCGGTTCACGGGCAGACATCACCCTGTTTGATCCACGACCCACCTGGACATTTACCCAAGAGGATGTGGTATCAAAATCGAAGAACTCACCTTTTATCGGTCAGGAGTTTGTCGGCAGGGTGGTCAGGACGATCGTGAAGGGGAAAACGGTTTTCAGCGGTACCTAGAGGAGAGCAGCCTCACGGAGTATCTTTTCTACATGATCCCCGATGGCCAGGCATGACGTCAGACCGGGAGATTCGATACCGACGAGATTAATAAGGCCATAAAGACCGCGGTCTGCCTCATGGGATATGACAAAATCCCGAAAAGCACCCCCGGGGCTTTGGAGTTTCGGCCGGATTCCTGCCATATCCGGTATGAGGTCTTCTTCCCGCAGGAAGGGCAGCAGATCGTGTGTGCTCTCGAAGAAGGCGCAGGCGTGGTCCTGATCGACATCAAATTCGATGCTGTCGACATAGAACGCATTTGGTCCGAGCCTGAGCGATCCCGAGAGGTCTTTTGTGGCGTGAATACCCAGGCCCGTGAGGTTTTTTTCAGGGCTCGGATAGACGAGACCGTTTACGAGCCCCTGCTTGCCTCCCCTGACCCTGAAGTACTCCCCCTTGACCGGAAAGATCCTGTAGCGGGCCTGATCAGTATCGACCCCGGCCATAGCTGCCACGGCCTGGGATTCCAGTCCTGCTGCATTGATCAGAATGTGCGTTGAAAAGGAATAGGAATGACCGCCGGGTGGCTCCACCGCGCAGATAAATCCCCGAGAATCTTTTTCAATCCCTTTCAGATCGGATCTGTACAGAATCGTGACGCCTCCTGAGAGGCACAGGGCTTCGAGGCGTTTGGTCAGCTGATGGGAGTCGATGATTCCGGTAGTGGGCGAATACAGGGCGCTGTGGCCGCATACATGGGGCTCTACCTTTGCAATCGCTTTTTTGTCCAGCATGCGAAGGCCCGTCACACCGTTTTCTTTTGCAGTGAGGAAGAGTTCTTCGATCGAGGCCTCTTCGCTATCTGATGCGGCAACAATCACCTTGCCTGTCCGTTTGCAGGGGACGTGATATTCGGCGCAAAAGTCATAGAGCATCGCAGCACCTTGCACACAGAGCGTTGCCTTGAGAGAGCCGGGAGGATAATAGATCCCTGCATGGATCACCTCGCTGTTGCGTGAGCTTATCCCTCTACCCGGACCGGGTTCTTTCTCGACAACAACGATATCCTTCCCCTGTCCGATCAGCTGCCGGGCAATGGAAAGGCCGACAATCCCGGCACCGATAATCGTGATATCCACCTTGTACATACGTCTTCCTATAGCAATAAAAACCTGATGGGAAAAGGGCCTCAGCAAAAAACAAAGGTTTGTCAATAAGGTGGCAGGCTGGACTTGATGGTGCCAAACAATAGAGAATAATCAAACTAAGTATATAGTATTATAAAACATTCGCTGGTCAAATCGGAACAGAACAGTCCTGATTTCCTTGCTAGTGTAGAGCCGATCTGATATAACATTGACAATTCATATTTCTGTAGCTTTATCAATTAAAACACGTGGAGGAGATCATGGATATCAGAGACAAAGTTCCTGTTATCAGAGTCGCAATCAGGGGAGCGAATGGAAGAATGGGGCTTCAAGCCATTTATGCTTCCATGGAAAACAACGAGGATATTCTCGCACGGGCAAAGAAACAAGAGCTCAGTGACAAGGATGTCTGGATAGATGTCGTCTACGGAGCATTCACGGCAGATATCCCCACTGTGCAACAGCTGTTGGCCGGCGTTATGAGGTCGGAGAAAAATAAGATACTTGAGGGCTATGACAAGTCGGGTTCTCCTATCTACAGGCTGAAGGCGGAAGGAAAGCATGAACTGAGAACCAAGTATGTTGAACAGACTCTGGACGAGGAGCCACAGAGAGATCATGTGATCCCCTTTGATCGCCAGGAGATTGTTGATACAGCCGAAGGGCTTCCCGCTATCAAGATCCTGTCTCATGACAAGCAGGAGGTATTGTCCATTATACGCCATGCAAATGTGAGGCTGGGAGAGCTTTCCGGAGAGGCCATCATGGACAGGGTTTTGGATACGGCGAATGACCTCGGTGCCAATGTGCTTCTGTCCTGCGTTGGTGATACGGCCAAAAAGGCCGACAGGATGAAGAAGTGGCTTGATAAGATCCATGAGAAGGGATACTCGATTGGGTTCCTCGAATCCGCACCGGCAAAAGGATGGGAGAGCAGACTTTTGTCCAGGCAGGATCAGATCAGCGTCCTGTGCTCAAGAAATTTCAGCCCCACCGGAACACTCTTTAGAACCGGTCTTGCCCTGAAGAAGCCTCTGTTTGATTATAATCCCTATGAACTCGGCAAGGCGGCTACCAAGTTTAAAAACGTCTTTAAGAGAATCGTGGAGCAGATTATCGCTACAGATGAATACAAGAATTTTGCTCAAATCCTGAACAATCAGCCCAAAACCATACGCGAGATCGATGGTGAAGAAATGCTGATCAATTTCCCACCGAAGTTCCTTACGGTAACCTCTCCGAATTATCTCACATTCAGCTTTTATGAAGACAATGAATACGGTTTTATCTGTGCTGCACTTATTCCCAACCTCAAGGGTCTCGGCTTGTTATATCGGCAAAAGGATGTAGTTGAAAAATACCGCAAAGAGGGACTGAATTACGAGGCCATAACCAACGTAGCAGGACTGTTCGGAATAGACTGGTTTACCAAGGCCCCCAAGGAAATTGTGTGCAGAGGCGGGGCAATGTCTACCAGTTCGTGCACGACAAACGGTAATCTCATCGGGGATTTCATTATAATCATGGCCCTGTACGGTTACTATGACTTCTTCTTCGACACCCTCAAAGGCTACTATATCTGTACGGAAAAAAGCGAATGCAAGAAGATCGAAGAAGCGATCGACAAGAAGATGTCCGAATTCAAAGGCTACCTTGAAGCTCTCATGTCCAAGAGATCGGGCATGTTGCGTACCGTCCTGAACTTCTACTATGACAACATCGAGTTTATGAATACGGATATGCAGCATGGTTTGACACGATCCGAATCTCCTGATGTCATCGACTACCTGCGGGAGACCTCCTCGGGTTCGCAGACAGAGGTTCCGAAACTACTCTCTCTGCCTGATAGGGAATTGGAGTATCTGAAAGGGGTGAAAAAAGTAACCGAAGATCTCCTGGCCAAAGAGAGCGATGAGGAAGAAAAAGAGGTCTTCCAAAAGCAGCTGAAAGAGCTTCAGGCAAGTATAGATACGATAGAAGAAAATATAAAGATCGTAAATATACTCGACGATCTCTAGGCTAAATAGGGCTTGACACCTATATTTTAATTGGACTAAGAACCCTGGTGAAGGGCCCATAGCTCAATTGGTAGAGCCACCGGCTCATAACCGGTAGGTCCCTGGTTCGATTCCAGGTGGGCCCACTTTCGAACATAAGGAAGGAAGGGTGGAACAGAGATTGCTTTTCGGAACGTGTACAGGCAAAAATTTCTCCTAGGGAGAAAAAGGGATGCTCGAAAAAAGCATCCCTTTTTTTTATTTGAAAATGCAGATATCAAAAATGCTTTCCATACTTGATGAGCTGGCCCCTTTCGAAACGGCCGAGAGCTGGGATAATGTCGGGCTCATGGTGGGCGATCCTGCTCAGGAGGTAACTACCATTGTCGTCTCTCTTGATCCATCTTTTGAGGTCATATCCTGGGCGCAGATGCATGCAGCGGATTGCATTATTACCCACCACCCCTTATTTTTTGAACCCATCAGATGTCTCAATCTGCAGGAGAACACGGCAAAAAAAGTCGCGATGCTTTTGACTTCAGGGATCTCTCTGGTGAGTATGCACACGAACCTTGATACGGCTCAGGATGGGGTCGCCGATGTGCTCGCCCAAACACTGTCGTTGAACAACATAGAGAAAAATGGTGTCCTGCGCACGGGCAGCGTGACAGGAGAGAAGATACTGCCATTGTGGAGCAGAGACCTGCCCTTTGAAAACATCCGGCTGGTTGACGCCGGCAAGCCGGTTCGCCGTGTCTGTATATGCCCTGGAAGCGGGATGGACTACTGGCGGGATGCATATGCGTCAGGATGTGATACCTTTGTAACGGGCGATGTCAAGTATCATGCCGCGCTTGATGCAAAAGAGGCAGGTATGAACGTCGTAGATCTCGGTCATCACGGGACCGAGGAACTAATAGTAGTACCCTTTATGGAGAGGTTACAACAGGAACTACAGGGAGTATATATCAGTGCTTATGAAAGTACGGATATATTCACGAGTGGAAAAGGAGAGTGAAGATTGAAGGATTTATTAACAGATTTAATTGCCTTGCAGAATGTTGAGCTCGAGATGTTCAAGGCAGAAGAAGGACTCAGAGAAATCCCCAAGGGCGTAGAGGAAATCGAGAGTATTATTCGTGCCCGCAAAAGCGCCCTCGATGCAGTTGATGAAGAGATTGCAGCTCTGGAGGAAAGAAAAGGTCCTCTGGAGGCCGAATTAACGGAGAACCAGACCATACTCGATGCTGCAGATGCGAGGATCAAGAGGATCAAGACGAACAAGGAATATCTTGCCCTTCAGCGGGAAATGGATCTTGCCAAAAAGCGCAAGGCCGATATTGAAGAGCAACTCCTTACTATCATGGAAAAGATAGACAAGAAGAACATGGACAAGGAGCGGATACAGAGGTCCTTTGAATCGGACCGGGTAATCCTCGATGAAAAAAAGGAGAGGCTTCTGGCTCAGATCAGGGAGCTTGAGGCCGTTCTCGAAGGATACAAGGGCCGCGATGAGGAACTCAGAAAGAGCGTGGATGCCTCCCTGCTTGCAAAATACGACAGGATCAAGCAGAGCAAGAAGGGCCTTGCCGTGGTGGAATGTGCCGACGGCGTATGCATGGGATGCCACATGCATGTCCCCCCGCAGCTGTTCAACGAACTCGTGCGAGGCGACAAGCTGATCATCTGTCCCACCTGCCAGCGTATCATCTATGTGTTCCCTGAAAAGGGGCAGGAGTAGGACTTCAGGCAAGGGGGGCAGGTTCTTCAAACTGTCGCCGTATGTTGTTGAGGTGATTGTAGCGTTTCAGCTGAACACCGTAGTGTTGAAAATGCTCCGCATCCTGTTATTATAGAGGGAAAACGCGCAGCGAAAGTGTCAGAACCCCATCAGCGTACCCTCTTCAGCACTCACCTGGAAGGAAAAAACAAGGATTGCGAAAATTTTTTTAAAGTTTTTGAAAAAGTTACCGTATAGGTAACCATGTATGCAGATGGAATAAGGGCGTCTATTATTGAACAAGTATCTACGAGGCTTAATACATACATTGTTAAGCGAATCATACTAACCTACTAAAGGAGGATTTAGGCAATGGTACGGTCTGACAAAAAAGGTTTCACATTGATCGAGTTGATGATCGTTGTGGCGATCATCGGTATCCTGGCGGCAGTGGCAATCCCGGCATATTCAAACTATACCAAGAGGGCAAAAGTCACAGAGATAACCAATGCCATGGGTGCTGTTGGGTCATCCATGATGGAGTATTATTCGGATCAGGGCGTTTGGCCAAACGATATAACCACAGTAGCAGGCATTAGAGACACTCTGGGTGTGACTGCACCCATTGGCTATCTTGTTGGTGATGTAACTGGTAGTGGTATGCAGACTGCCAGCAACGTTATCACTGCTACAGTTGATGCAACTGAACTGGATTTAACAGCTGCGGCGGGCGCGAGCTGTACGATCACCCTTAGCCTCGATTCATCAGGTACTTCTAGAGGGCAATGGGGTGGTACCTGCGACGCCACATTTATCCCCAGGAATTAGACCTTGAAAAAAGGGGGGCAATCGCCCCCCCCTTTTTTTCATTAGAATTATCTGTGGCACTCTTCAAAAAACTTTAATCAATTATCCCACCTGAATATTCTCGGAGGTGTCTTTCCATGGCCTCTATATTCGAGCCAGCGAATCTGAGCCCCTCTTGAGTAAAAAAAACAGGGACCGAATTTATATCGAGTTTTTGGGCAATCTCCAGAGATTTTTTCAATGTGGCCTCTCCCTGCGGGCACGAAGGTTTCTTGCAATCAGGCCGGCTCGGCCAGTCATCAAAGAGGTAGTCCTTTAGGTCCAGATCGAGACAAATTGCGCATGTTGCCTTCGACCAGTCTTTACCTACGGCGATGAGCAGTATCTTCAGCTCGGTCTGGGTTTCGTTGAGTATCGGAAGCATACTTTCCAGCGCGGCATGACAGTGAGGGCACTCAGGGCTTGAAAACATGTACAGGGTTTGTTTGATCTCGCCTTCAGGAGAGTATGTCAGGCTGACAGCGTAGTCGATGTCCTGGCGCATTGCAAGAAATGTACTGGAAGTAAGCAGTTTGAGGCCTTCTTTGGTGAGGTTGGTTTCTTTGCTGAACATCTCGCCTTCGATGATAAAGGATTTCCCTCCATATAAGGCTACCTTACCGCCTTTTGTCTGCAGCAGTACCTCGCAGAGACCCGTAACAGGCCTTTTCGATAGTATAACGGCCGAGTCAAATCTTTTGTGTTTGTTTATGGTCTCAGCAGTCAAGCCCTCACAAGGGTTGACTGTAATTGCCTGGAAGAGGATAATCCCAGCAACCGAAGCCGCACTCAGCACCGGTACAATGAATCGGCCTGGTATGGTCTTCCAGGTATAGTGCTCGGTAAGGGTTGAATATAACAACAAAAAAGTGGTGCAGACCAACAAGGCCAAGTCCCTTACAAGGTCAATCCAGGAAATTGCTGTAGCCGCGGGAGATGTAGAGAAGCAGCCGCATGGGATCTCTAATCCTCTGTATAGACTTATGGAAAGTGCTATGGTGAAAACCGATAGCATAACTGCTGCAACCAGTGATCCGGCCCGGAAAAAAAGACCGGATGCTATCGCAGATCCTGACAGAATCTCTATTACCGGAAGAAAAAAAGCAAAGGGCCTGACCGACCATGACGGCAAAATCTCATATGCCGCTATTGCCAGGGCAAAGCTGGTTATATCTGCGAGATGTATAATGCCGGCGTATATAAATGTACTTGCCAGCAGGATTCGAGCAAAAACAAGAGCAAGGTTCTGAAGTTTCATTGTTTCAATGTAGTAGATAATAATAGAATCTTTGTCAACTGACCATAAGCAGATCAGGTATCAGGAAGTTTTACGGATTTTCTCAAAATGATATTGCCGTACTACTGGTTTCCCTACGGTTGGTGCATAATCTATAGGTGAGTTCTTGGGTATTGGTACATTATAATCTCCACGGTCTGTTCAGAAGATGTGACATTATTAAGAATATGCCTCTGGACATGAGTACAGAGGTAAGATGTTATTAGACACTGGTTTATCTGGAGTGGGCTCCTTTTTATTCATTGGGTCTTTCCGCCTTACAATATAACTAAAGGAAAGAATGAAAAGAATACGATCACACAGAATGGAAGTCAAAATCATGAAAATAGTAGAGCAAGACCTTTATACAGCCATTTTGATCTCTCACAGCTTAATGGTTATTCACAGGTTTTTCCAATGATCCTGATAAAGTTCGCTAGTTTATTTTCAGAAAGTAGTTATTGTATAATTAGTGTGGGAGGGTTATTAAAAATGCTACCATCGTTTCTGGGAAAACATCGCTATGAAAGATTATCTTTCGCTCCTTTTTATGAAATTCCGCAACGATATTTATGAATACTATGGTAAAGAGAGTAGATCTTTTCCTTGGCGCAGCACCTCTGATCCATACCGGATCTTGATTTCTGAAATCATGCTCCAGCAGACGCAGACGTTTCGTGTTATGGGCAAGTATGAGCGGTTTCTCGAAGCCTTTCCCGATTTTTCAGCCCTGGCACAGGCCGATCTCGCATCGGTCCTGACCTTCTGGCAGGGGCTCGGCTACAACCGCCGGGCGCTTAACCTGAAGAAGACCGCGGAGATCGTGATGAGAGACTTCGGCGGAAGGCTTCCGGATTCTCCGGAAGAACTCACAACACTGCCGGGTATCGGCCATGCCACGGCAGGCGCAATCCTCGCCTTTGCCTTCAACCACCCTGTCGTCTTCATCGAGACCAATATCCGCAGGGTCTTCATCCACTGCTTTTTTCAGGACCGCCAGGATATAACCGACCGCGAAATACTGCCGCTTGTCGAGGGAACGCTTGACCGGAACAACCCAAGGCAGTGGTACTATGCCCTCATGGACTACGGCGCCATGCTTGCAAAGAGCGTCCCCAATCCCAATCGGAAGAGTGCCCACTATTCTAAACAGACAAAGTTCG
>Ga0116164_10000968_pt1 | contig 22618 bp, 12 predicted proteins | sample AD_UKC109_MetaG_FD_89888 | JGI IMG/M metagenome (GOLD analysis project Ga0116164, IMG submission 89888) | Active sludge microbial communities of municipal wastewater-treating anaerobic digesters from Hong Kong - AD_UKC109_MetaG | ecosystem: Engineered > Bioreactor > Anaerobic > Digestate... | reverse complement strand
TCCTCTGTGGGTGGCCGATACCGATTTCCAGACGCCCAAATTCATTGTTGATGCCGTAAAAAAGCGTGCTGACCACGAAGTGTACGGCTACCCGATGATCCCTACGTCGTTTTATGATTCCATCCGTTTGTGGATGGAACAGCAGCATGGGTGGAACATCCAACAGGATTGGATCTCGTATGCGCCCAATGTAGTGGTGGCTCTGGCATCGCTGGTTCTTTCCCTTACCCTCCCCGGCGATAAAATCATTGTTCAACCACCGGTTTATTTTCCATTTTTTCACGTTGTTGGCGGAAACGGGCGCATTGTGACCGAAAATCCCCTGATTCAAAAGGGTGGGAAATATGTTATTGATTTTGACGATCTGGAAAAAAAAATCGACGACCGAACCCGGATGCTTTTACTCTGCAATCCCCATAATCCCGGGGGAAGAGTATGGTCGAAAGAAGAGCTTACCGAGTTAGGGCGGATTTGTTTTCGTCATTCAATTTTAATTGTATCCGACGAAATACATTCCGACTTAACCTTGCCGGGTTACCGGCACACTCCTTTCGGGTCGATCGGAGAAGAATACTTGCAGAACAGTATTACGGTTTCATCAGCCAGTAAAACGTTTAATATGGCCGGCTTGTCTTCGGCCTATGTTATCGTTCCCAACGAGAAAGCCCATCGTCGTTACAAAGAGTTGATGAAAGCAACACATATTTCATCGGGCAATTTTTTTGGATTGGTAGCTACCGAAGCGGCCTATCGTGAAGGGCATGAATGGCTTCAGGAACTTCGCTTGTATCTCGACGGGAATGCCCGCTTTGTTGCGTCGTTTTTATCCGAAAGAATGCCCAGGGTAAAACTCATGAAGCCGGAGTCGACCTTTTTGCTATGGATCGATCTGTCAGGGCTAGGGCTGAAGCCGGAGGATGCATTTCAACGGCTTGTCCAGGCAGGTCTTGGATTAAGCCCGGGTTGGTTATTTGGAACAGGTGGGGAAGCATTTGTGCGGATGAACATCGGATGTCCCCGCTCTCTGCTCGGGCAAGCGCTGGTATTGTTCGAAAAGGCTTTTTCGTAAAAAAGTCCCGATCCCGTTAAGAATTCAGTTGCTCGCCGGAATGGGCGAGCACAACAATTTTGTTTGCCTTGCATTCAACCACCCCGCCCGTAATGGAATAATACAGAGTTTGTGCATCGGCATCAATTATTTTGATGGTTCCCTTATCAAGTGAGGAGATAATGGGTGCGTGATTGTTGAGTATTTCGAATGAACCCATTGCCCCGGGGACCTTTACCAGTTTAACTTCATGGGTGTAAAGAATTTTTTCGGGTGTAATGATTTCAAGATGCATGGTCCTTGTTTATTTTTCTTTCGACAACATCTTTTCGCCCTTTTCAATGGCTTCCTCAATTGTTCCAACCAGGTTGAACGCTGCTTCGGGGTATTGATCCACAGCTCCATCCATGATCATATTGAATCCTTTGATCGTATCCTGAATATTGACGAGCGCTCCTTTCAATCCGGTAAATTGTTCGGCTACAAAGAAGGGTTGGGATAAGAAACGTTGTACCCTGCGGGCGCGGTGCACAACCAGTTTATCCGATTCGGAAAGTTCGTCCATACCCAGGATGGCGATAATGTCCTGTAGTTCGTTGTAGCGTTGCAGCAATTGTTTCACCCTTTGGGCGCAATTGTAATGTTCTTCCCCGACAATTTCGGGCGTCAGGATTCGCGAGCTGGAATCGAGGGGATCGACAGCCGGGTAGATACCCAACTCGGCAATTTTTCGACTGAGCACCGTGGTTGCGTCTAGATGGGCAAAAGTAGTAGCAGGCGCCGGGTCGGTAAGGTCGTCGGCTGGAACGTATACCGCTTGTACCGAGGTGATTGATCCGTACTTGGTGGAGGTAATTCGTTCCTGCATGACTCCCATTTCGGTTGCCAGTGTTGGTTGGTACCCTACGGCCGAAGGCATTCGTCCCAAAAGGGCAGATACTTCGGATCCGGCCTGAGTGAATCGGAAAACATTGTCGATGAAAAAAAGAATGTCTCTGCCACCCGACTTGTCGGTTCCATCGCGAAGACTTTCGGCTACCGACAACCCGGAAAGAGCTACCCGGGCACGGGCTCCGGGGGGTTCGTTCATTTGCCCGAAAACCAGGGCGAGTTTCGAATGGACGAGTTTATCCGGATCGACTTTCGATAAATCCCAGTTTCCTTTTTCCATTTCTTTTCGGAATTCGTCCCCATAATCGACGATACCGGCTTCGATCATTTCCCGGAGCAAATCGTTGCCTTCACGGGTTCGTTCGCCAACGCCCGCAAAAACAGATAACCCGGAATGCGCCATAGCAATATTGTTGATCAGCTCCTGGATGAGAACGGTTTTTCCCACACCGGCTCCACCAAAGAGACCAATTTTTCCTCCTTTGGCATAGGGTTCAATCAGGTCGACGACCTTGATTCCCGTAAAGAGAATTTCGGATTCGGTTGTTAATTCTTCATAGGAAGGAGGTTCCCGATGAATATGAACGCCATTTTTCTTATCGATTGGCGACAGCCCGTCGATGGGTTTTCCTGTAACATTCACCAGGCGTCCCAGCATGTTTTCACCATTGGGCATGATGATGGGAGACCCCGTTGCGATTACGTCAACACCCCGTTTTAATCCGTCGGTCGAATCCATCGCAATGGTCCGAACGGTCTTTTCTCCAATGTGTTGCTGGCATTCCAGTACGAGTGGTTCCGTACCCGGACGTTCAATTTCGAGTGAATCATAAATGGCCGGAAGCGATTTTTCGTCTTCAAAAATCACATCAACAACCGGTCCGATAATTTGCAAAACTTTGCCCTTCGCTACCATAGATTCCTGTTTTAATCCCTAAAAATAGAAAAATTATCGAGTGGTAAACGAAGAAAAAACGATTTATTTTCGGATCAATTTTTCCGGTTCATCATTTTTTCTGCCATTTGCCACAGCTCGTTTTTTCCTTGATTGTTTCTGCTGATATTGTTCCAATGTTCTTTTGCAAGGGAAAATTGTTCTTCAATGAGTTGGTTGGAAAACGAGGCAATACTCAGTTTTTGATAAATCTTTTGTATCGCGCTTATTTTTTCATCGGGGTCGAATTCTTTTTGGTTCAACCAATAGGTGAGCTCCAAAAATTCTTTTTCGGGAGCCAACTCAAGGGCTTTGAGTAAAAGATAGGTTTTCTTGTTGGTCAGAATATCGTTTCCAATTTTTTTCCCAAACGATTCCTGATCGCCGAAAGTATCCAGGTGGTCGTCCTGTAATTGAAATGCCAACCCCAGGTGATAACCAAAACGATAAAGGTTTTCTGCCTCATCGAAGGGCGCTTCGGCAAGCAGGGCTCCCAGTTTCAGACTGGAGGCGATCAATACAGCTGTTTTCAGGCCAATCATCTTCAGATATTGATCGACCGACACCCCGGTTTTTGTTTCAAAATCCATGTCGAATTGTTGCCCTTCACAAACCTGAAGGGCTGTATCGAAAAAATGCTGAAGAACCGGTAACGGATCCGGCAAATCGATGCCGGAAATATAGCGGCTGGCAAGGATCGACATGGCATCGCCCGATAAAAGGGCAGCGTTATCGGAAAATTGTATGTGAACGGTTGGTTTGTTTCGGCGAAGCATTGATTGATCCATCATGTCGTCGTGAAGCAGCGTGAAGTTATGGAAAATTTCGATGGCCAAAGCAGCCGGAAGTGCTCGTTCTATATCGGCACGATACAATTGGAACGCCGAAAGCAACAAAATGGGGCGGAGTCTTTTTCCCCCCAAACCCAGGCAATAGACAATCGGTTCGTATAGGTTTAGCGGATCCTTTTGTACTAAAGCATTCATTTCCTTTTTCAAAGCTGCGTCGAAAAAGGCACGAAGTTCAGGAATTTTTTTCATTTTTTGGGAGGGTGTCTTTTTTAATCCGGGTTTGATCCTCTATGGTTAATTCGTTCAGGTTGATATCTTCTTCTTCGTTATAAATCTGAAGCAAAGGTTCGTGAAATGACTTGGTGGTAATAGAACGTTCCAGCCCGATCAGAAGGGATGGAAGCAGGACCAGATTTGAAATCAGGGCGACCATTAGTGTTATGGAAACCAGCAAGCCCATGGCTTGAGTTCCTCCAAAATTGGAAAAAGTGAAAATGCCGAATCCAAAAAAGAGAACGGTTGAGGTATAGAGCATACTCACCCCGGTTTCGCGCAATCCTCTCACAACCGATTTCCGTATATTCCAGTTCGATGCAGTTAATTCCTGCCTGTATTTAGCCAGAAAATGAATGGTATTGTCGACCGAAATTCCAAATGCAACACTGAAAACCAATAAGGTAGATGCTTTAATGGGAATTCCTGTGTATCCCATAATCGCTGCGGTCATTAATAGAGGAATAATATTTGGGATAAGCGACATTAAAACCATCTTGCCGGAATAGAACATCAATGCCATGAAAAGGGAAATGGCAAAAATAGCCAATGCTATACTGGTAAACAGATTTCCTACAAGGTATTGATTCCCTCTGAAGAAAACAACACTCGAACCGGTAACCGTCACATTGTAATTTTCAGCCGGGAATATTTCCTTCAGATCGCTCATGAAAAGTTCATAAAGTTCATCCATTCTTTTGGTGCCAACATCTTTCATGCGAATGCTCACACGGCTGTATCGCATGGTTGAATCGACAAACGAACTAACAATGCCCAAATCGGTTTCAACTGTGTTTACATACGACAGGATGAAGTTTTTTTCTGTATTGCTGGGAAGTGCGTAATAGTTTTCGTTTCCGTTGTAAAAGGCTTGTTTGGCTAGTTTTACCACATTAATAAACGAAAGGGATGAAGAAAGTTCATCGTAGTTTGTCAGGCGCTGGTCGAGCTGGTCGAGTTTTTGCATGGTGGCTGTTTGGAGCAAACCATTCGTTTTTTTTGTATCTATGATGATTTCGAGGGGCATGATCCCGTCGAAATTGCTCTCGAAAAAATGGAGGTCTTTGTAAATCGGATCGCTTTTGGGAATATCATCCACCATATAACCGGTAGTTTTCATTCGGGTTATGCCATAAATACTGGCGGCCAAAACCAGGAACATAATCGCAATTACTGTTTTACGTCTGTTTAACGAAATCCATACCAGGTTCTTGATAATTTTCTCCATGCCTTTCCGGTCGAGGTGTTTGGTATGTCTTTCGAGGGGGGGAGCAAGGAAGCTGAAAATTATTGGAATCAGTAAAACCGAAAAGAAGAAAAGGCCAAAAATATTTAAGGAAGCAATAATTCCAAATTCCTTTAAGACGGTACTTCGTGTTGTGATCAGTGTGGCAAATCCGCAGGCAGTGGTAAGGTTGCTCATAAAAATCGCATTCCCCACCTTTTGGATAACGCGTTTAAGGGCTTTTATTTTGTTTTGGTGAATCCGGTACTCGTTGTGATATTTATTGAGCATGTATATACTGTTTGGCATTCCGATCACAATCAGCAAAGTTGGAATCATACCAGTGAGTACATTGATTTCATATCCGAATATTGCCATGGTACCCATAGCATTCACCACTCCGGTCAGTACAACAAGCGCAGGGAAAATCATTGCCTTAAACGACCGGAAGAATAAATAAAGGGCCAAAAGGCAAATTCCCATTGCTGCTGCCATGAAAATGTAGATCTCTTTTTTGATCAGCAACGCATTCATTACATTGATGTAGGGCAGGCCCGAATAATGAACTTTCAGTTTTGTTTCTTTTTCAAATTGAGAACAAATGTCCCTGATGGCCAGCACGAGCGCTTCCCTTTCTTGTGTAATGATCTTTTCCTTGTTAATGGTAAGAACAACAAGGTAGGCGTGGGTTGAATCGTTGTATAGATAATGCCGGTATATCGGGATAGATTTAAAAATTGCGGTTAAACTATCGAGTTCTGTTTGTTTTTTTACCGAATCTCCGTAAATGTTCAGTAAATCGAAACGCTTTTTTTCGATGTTTTTTACAAGCTTAAAGGAATTGGACACGTTAAGCATTCCGTCAACACCCTCTATATCCGATAAATCGCCACACAACTTTTCCCATCGCTGAAAATGATCGAGTGTGAAAAAATTTTCATCCGTGATACCTACAACAATAATATTTGCTTCGTTCCCGAAGGTGGAAAGAAACTTATCATAGTCAACATAAGCCTTGTCTTTTTTGGGTAAAAGAGGCAGGTCCTGGTACGACATTTTGATATTCCGGGCCTGGTATCCCATGAAAATTGTAAGAAGCCCCACAAGGACTAGTAACAAAATTCTATATCTGAGGATAAAACTGGAAACGCGTTGCCACATAATAATTTGAAAAAACTTGTCGAAAATACGATTAATCGATGATTTTAACAAAGGGATAAGAAAAGTAATTTCATCTATTTTACTTCCCTTTCAGAATATTAAATTTGTGCAGAATGTAGAAAAACAATGAGCCTATTCATTTTATTACTTACAGTTGCCGGGGCTAGTGCTTTGTTTTTGTTCGGAATGAAGCTGATGAGCGAAGCACTCCAAAAAATTTTTGGAGAGCGGCTTCGGGTCATTTTATCCTCCATGTCGACCAGTAAGGTCCGGGGGGTGCTGGCCGGTTTGTTTATTACTTCTCTGATCCAGTCATCATCGGCAACTACCGTAATGGTGGTTAGTTTTGTCAATGCCGGGATATTGCGCCTGGTTGAGGCGGTGAGCATCATTATGGGCGCCAATATCGGAACTACATTTACTGCCTGGATGATTGCTTTTTTTGGCTTCAACAGCCATTTTACGCTGCTTACCCTTCCCCTGATTGGCATCGGAATTCCCTTCATTTTCTCCAATAACCGAAAACTGAAAAACTGGGGTGAAATCATTATGGGCTTTTCGTTATTGTTTATTGCCCTTCGTTTTTTGAAAGAGTTTATTCCTGCTGCTGAAGGGACCCGACTGCTGGAAATATTTCAAACGCTGGGTTCATTTGGCTATGCCTCTTATCTCCTTTTTATTGTTCTGGGTGCACTGGTTACCCTCTTTATCAAATCGTCGAATGCTACTTTTGCCCTTCTTTTGGTTTTAGGTTTTCAGGGATGGATCGGTTTTGATTTATCTGCCTCGATGATTCTCGGCATGAATGTGGGCACCACTCTTGCAGCCATTTCAGCTGCCCGGATTGCCAATACTACCGCGCGACGTGCAGCGTGGGCTCATTTTTTCTTTAACCTTATTGGCGTATTATGGGTATTTGCCATATTCCCCCATTTTTTGGGTTTGGTTCGTTCTCTTTATATGTTGGCCGGATCTTTGGATCCCATGCTCGATACGAGTGCCCAACCCATCGCCCTGGCTATTTTCCATACGCTGTTTAATCTGATTAATACGTTGGTATTATCAGGTTTTACTAGGCAGCTTTCTAAGGTTGTCGTGAAACGTATTCCGGTTTCCGATTCTGCTGAAAATGAATTTAAACTCAAACACATCAAGATAGGGCTTCTTTCAACTCCCGAAGCTTCTATCTTCCAGGCAAAACGAGAAACCATTGTTTTTGCCGAGAGTGTTCGAAAGATGTTTCGGAATGTTGAAAAATCGTTTTTCGAACGGAATGAAAAAAACTATCATTCTCTGAAGGAAAAAATCCAAACTGCCGAAGACTATTCCGATCGGTTGGAAAAAGAAATCGCCGTTTACCTCACCAAGGTTGGTGAGGGACGACTCAGCGAAAACAGCTCTCGCCGATTGCGGGCATTGTATAAAATGATTGATGATATTGAAAGCATTGCCGATTCATGCATGAATATCCTGAATGCTATTGAGCGAAAACGATCGGCAAAAATCGAATTTCCCGAACACATCCAGAATAATATCTCCCTGATGATGAATATGGTGAAAGAAGCCCTTGATACTATGGTTACGATGTTGACCTACGAGGAAGAACTACCTTTTAGCCTGGCGCAAAACAACGAACGCGAAATCAATAATTTTCGGGATATTCTTAAGAGCGAGCACCTGAACAATCTCGAAAAAGGTATTTATAAATACGAAGCAGGCATGCTTTATAACGACATTATTTCGCAGTGCGAACGAATCGGTGATTACGTTTTCAATGTAGAGGAGTCGTTGAAAAGCCTGTATTAACAGGCAGCTCTCAATTTTCGGTAAATTGGACAATACTCTGGGCCGACCAGTTTTCCTTCAGCAATTCGACCGCTTTTTGAACCGTCGGGTCAATTTCGAAAACAATCGGATAGAAACCGTTATCACCCAGTATATTGCGGGCTATCAATGCAGATATCTGTGTGGAAAGCAGGCGTTCCGATTCCCTTCGTTCCTGAACAGTTGGACGGATACCTTTTGTTTGGGCATAAACCAGGAAGGCATCCAACACCTTTTGTTCAGTCAGGTATTGTTTCAGTTCATCGGTTTTTTGGAAGCGGCTAAGTATGCTGCGGTGTTGGTCGGCATAGTCGAAACAAAAAGTGTACAGGATGTTTTGCGCGACACAGGCGATATAAAAATCATTGACTCCTGAAGTGTCGACCGGGATAAAAACATCGGGCATGATACCGCCGCCACCATATACCGTTCTGCCACCCAGTGTGGAATATTTCAAGCTATCGGCGAAATGGATGCTGTCTCTCTCGAGGAGCTCATCATTATTTCTACGCTCGTAAATGTCCAGACGGTAAGCCTCGTTTCCATCCTGATAGGATTTCTGTATGCTTCGGCCGCTGGGAGTGTAGAAGCGGGCTACCGTTAAGCGAAGGGCCGAACCGTCGATAAAGGGGATTTGTTCCTGTACCAAACCTTTCCCAAACGAGCGCCGGCCAACGATCAATCCCCGGTCGTTATCCTGAATCGCCCCGGCAAATATTTCACTGGCCGAAGCCGAATACTCGTCAATCAATACTACAAGACTTCCTTCCTGCCATATTCCGTTCCCCGATGAGCGGTAATCGAACCGGGGTCTTGCTTTGCCTTCGGTATATACAATTAATTGGTTTTTAGGAAGGAACTCGTCGACCATCGAAAAAACGGCCTGAAGATATCCGCCTGAATTTCCCCGCAGGTCGATGATCAGTTTTCTCATTCCCGTTTCGGTCAATTGTACTAGCGATTGATGAAATTCTTTGTAGGTACTTTCGGCAAAACGATTAACCTTTATTAAACCGGTGGTTTTGTTGATCATGTATGCTGCATCGATGCTGAAAATGGGGATTTCGCCCCGGGTGATGGCAAAACCGAGCGTGTCGGGAAAACCGGGCCGGGAGACGCCTACATTAACCAGGGTGCCTTTTTTGCCCTTAAGCAGGGAAACGATGCTGTCGCTCCGGAGCCCGACTCCGGACACTGCTTTTTCATTTACGGAAACAATTCGGTCTCCGGCCAGGATACCCACCTGTTGGGAAGGGCCGCCGGATATAACTTCGATTACCATCACGGTATCGTTTTGCATAACAAACTGGACGCCGATCCCGGAGAAATTGCCCCTCATTTCCTCACTAACGGCCCTCATTTCCTCGGCTTTAATGTACGTTGTGTGCGGGTCAAGTTCATCGAGGATCAGGGGAATAATTTTCTCGATAAGTTCGTTTTTATCGATACTATCGACATAGTCTTGTTCGATCAGGCGGGTAATGACCGATAATTTATCGGGTTGGAACAGCGGCGTCTTTCGCTGGTTCGTCCGGGAAACATTCTGCTGAATTCCTGATCCCAGGAAAATTCCAAGTACAATGGCTAGGGCCAGGATCAGGGGAAGGAGAATTTTCAGATATCTGCTCATATGAATTATTGGGTCATCGAAATGAATACGCGGGCAAAGCTAAAAAAAATGTCCGGCAAGACTTAGGCCGGACAGAAAAAAATACGAAAGTTTTCCTTTATTGTTCAATGGTTTAAATATTTCAGGACGGTGTCGAGTAAATCCTTTGAACGAATCGGTTTTGCCAGATAATCATCGCAGCCTGCTTCAATGGCCTTTGATCGGTCGTCGGACATGGCAAAGGCGGTTTGGGCGATAATAATAATGCCCGGGTCAATTTTTTTGATTTCCCGGGTGGCATCGTATCCATTCATCTCGGGCATTTGCAAGTCCATCAATATTACTGCAACTTTGGGATGATCTTTAACGTAGTTGACAGCTTCCAGGCCGTTTTTTACCCAGTCGATTTTTGCATCCAGTTTGGTAAGTACAGCATTCAAATAGAGGTAATTCGACTCAACATCCTCAACAATTAACAGTAACGGTTTCTCTTGCTCGTTCATTTTGGTGAGATTTAATTATGCTCTAAAAGTAATCAATCATTTTTATTTTGTCAAGAATAAAAAATCAAACGTGGGAAGTTCCGTTTCCCTGTTTAATCGTTAAGCGAAAGGTAGACCCTTTCCCTTCTTTCGATTCAACTTCAATTGATCCGCCCATAAGTTCCATAAGCCCCTTCGATATAGTCAAACCGATTCCCGTGCCTCCATATAAGCGGTTTTTGTCGTTGTTAACTTTGGTAAAGCGATCAAAGATGACACCCATTTTGTCTTTTGGTATACCAATACCTGTGTCGCGGACGAAGAGGGAGACCTGTTTTTCGAGGATTTCGTAACCAATTTCAATTTCCCCTTTGTCGGTAAATTTTACCGCATTCGATATTAGGTGATTCAGCACCTGATTCAGGCGATGCCGGTCGGAAAGCACACGAACTCCGTTTTCAGAGGCCTTGGTTCGTATAAGCTTTATTTCGGGTTTGTTTTCTGAAATGAGAATTTTTTCGGCATGATCGCAAACAGCGTCGAAGAGCGGATTAAGATTAAATTCGCTTATGCTGACACTCATTTGGTCGGCTTCGAGCTTTGAAAAATCGACGATGGAATCAATCATGGTCAGCAATGAATTCCCGTTGCTCTGGATGACATCGATATAGGTGTTCCGCTCTTCGGGGTTAAGGGCTTCTTCCCGGAGCATATTGGTAAAACCAATAATGGCATTCATCGGAGTTCGGATTTCGTGGCTCATATTGGCCAGGAAAAGGGACTTTAACTTATCGGCTTCAACAGCTTTGTCTTTAGCTTTGATGATTTCGTCGCGGGCTTTGGCCACCTGTGTAATATCTTCCACAATTCCTTCAAGCGTCATTTCCCGAAATCCTTCTTCGAGTAAGGCCAGTGTAAGATTGGCAATAAAATGCTCCCCGTTCTTCCGTTTCATCATGATCTCGGTGTTGACTTCCTTGGTTTCCATAATGGTTTCAAGGATGAGGTTGCCGAGTTCGGGATCAACCAGCAGGTCCGATTTAAAGAGCTGTGTCAGATCGTCATCGGTCGAATAGCCAAACATTTTTTTGAAACGATGGTTGTATTCCACAACCCGCATTTCTTTGTCGAGACGGAAGATGGCCAGGGGCGCGTTATCAAAGAGTGCCTTAAACTTAGCCTGACTTTCGAGCATGGCCTCTTCGGTATACTTAATATCCGTGATATCGCGGGTGATACCTACGGTGCCAATGCATTTGTTTTTTTTATTGATGAGGGGTATTTTCGTGTCGGTGAGGTAGCGGATTTGGCCATCCTGGACTATCCGGTGTAATTGGTTGACAACGGGTTGACGTGTCCGGATGATTTCCTGTTCTACATTGTAAGCTTCCTGGGCATGTTCAAAGTAATCGAAATCCGACTTACCTACTGCTTCCGAAGGGTTTTTATGCCCAAGTAAATTCGCTTGTGCTTTATTAATCCGGGTGAATTTACTTTCCAGGTCTTTAAAATATATGGTATCCGGAATGTTGTCGATCAGGGCCTGCATCATATTTTTTTCCTCTTCGAGATGTTTCTGACGGTTCCCTTTTAAGAAGTAGGTTGCTCCAACAAATATGCCCAGGATCAGAAATCCCAGTAAGATAACCATGGCACTGCTGATGGTAATTTTCCCCGTTTTTTCATCATAACCAATGTATTCAATCTCCTCTTCCACCTGGATATTCAATAAACATTGGAGGAAAATGCTGTTTAAATTCGATGGGAAATCCATACGGCTGTTCCCCTGATCTCTTTCCGAAGAAAACGATATCAGGGCAAGATGCCTTTTTGCAGCAGGATGGGCAAAACCGGTAACGACAGGCCCACTCCACAAAAGAATAGCTGCGATCATCGACAAAAGAAATGTTGTTAATCCCTTACGCATAATCCCCTTCAATTATTAACAGGGTTTGAAAATACTCATTTTCTTTAAAACGCAGAATGTTCCGGGGCATTAATTTTTCAGTGTCAAAAAATTACCCTATCCCGCTACATAAAAGAGAAGCCAGGAACGAAAGCTGGATACAGTGAAAATCGGTTTTTAAAAAAGAGTTTGATATATCGGATCTCTTTCTTTTTTTGCGATTCTCAACATGTTTTTTTTTTAAATGGAGACCCGTCCGGGGTATACGTTAAGGGCTTCTTCCAGAATTTTTAGTGCGATAGCCAGGTCTTCCTTTTTCAAGACATAGGCAATACGGACTTCATTCTTCCCCAGTCCGGGGGTTGTGTAAAATCCAGAAGCAGGAGCCATGAAAATGGTTTGGTTTTCGTAAGCGAAGTCGCTCAGCAACCATTCGCAAAATTTGTCCGAATCGTCGACGGGCAGTCGTGCTACCGTGTAGAAAGCGCCCATGGGGATGGGCGAATAGACCCCATTAATCCGGTTAAGACCATCAATCAGGAACTTGCGGCGTTCGACGTATTCATTGTATACTTCCAGCATATATTCAGCGGGTGTATCGAGCGATGCTTCGGCTGCAATTTGCCCGATTAGGGGGGGGCTTAAACGAGCCTGGCAGAATTTGATGACGCTGCTTCGAACGGCCTTGTTCTTGGTGATCAATGCCCCGATACGAAGGCCACATTCGCTGTACCGTTTTGATACCGAGTCGATCAGGATTACATTGTTTTCAATACCCGATAAATGAAAGGCTGAAATATAGGGGGCGCCGGTGTAGCAAAATTCACGATATACTTCGTCTGAAAAAAGATAAAGATCGTATTTTCGGACCAAGTCGCGGATTTTGTTCATTTCCGACTGGGTATAGAGATAACCGGTCGGATTGTTCGGATTGCAGATCAGAATACCTTTTGTTTTCGGTGTAATGAGCTTTTCGAATTTTTCAACCGGGGGCAAAGAGAAACCATCTTCAATCCGCGAAGGAATGGTTTTAACCACTGCTCCGGCTACGATGGCGAAAGCCGTGTAATTGGCATAGGAGGGTTCCGGCACAATAATTTCATCGCCCGGGTCGAGGCAGGCCAGAAAGGCGTAGGTTACGGCTTCAGAACCTCCGGATGTAACAATAATGTCCTGTGCGGATAGCTGAATGTTAAATTTCTGGTAATAATGCACCAACTTTTCACGATAGGAGCGGATTCCCTCGCTGGGACTGTATTCGAGTACTTCTCGTTGTATATTCCGGATTGCTTCGAGGGCAACTTGGGGTGTGGGCAAATCGGGTTGGCCAATATTCAGATGATAGACTTTTTTCCCTTCTGCTTTCGCTTTGTCGGCCATCGGAACCAACTTTCTGATGGGCGATTCCGGCATTCTGATCCCACGTTTTGAAATTTCTGGCATAAAAAACTTGCTTTAAAACAAATCGCGTAAAGATATAACGAACAAATCGAAATAAAAAACAGGGTTTTCTCCTGAAATTTTCTTGAATAGACGAAGGTTCTCTGATAATTTGAAACTCCAAAGCCTGTATTCAAATTGTGAAATCCAAATTAAGAGTATTTGGCCCTGCGGGAATGGTATTTATCATGTTTTGCCGCTTGCATCCCTTCTAATTTTGTAGAAAACAGTTTGCATCCGGTCCGGGCTTTCCGGCAGGAGTGGTACATTATATTAATATAGAATAGAAAAATGAAAATTGGGATACCCAAAGAAATTAAAAATAACGAAAACAGAGTTTCGTTAACCCCGGCAGGGGCAGCTGAATTGACAAAAAGGGGCCATGAACTGTATGTTCAATCTGGGGCCGGACTGGGCAGTGGATTTCAGGATGAAGACTACGAAAGCGCAGGAGCAATCCTGCTTTCCGATATCGGTTCTGTGTACGGTGTTGCGGATATGATCATTAAAGTTAAGGAGCCCATTGATTTGGAATATCCTTTAATAAGAGAAGGCCAAATTTTGTATACGTATTTTCATTTTGCTTCTTCTGAACGTTTAACCCGGGCCATGATTGATTCGAAGGCCATTTGTTTGGCGTATGAAACGGTTGAGCTGGAAGACGGCTCTTTGCCTTTACTTATTCCGATGTCGGAAGTGGCCGGTAGAATGTCGGTCCAGGAAGGAGCCAAATATCTGGAAAAAACATACGGGGGCCGTGGTGTTCTACTGGGGGGTGTTCCCGGAGTACAACCCGCAAAAGTTCTGATTATTGGTGGGGGAATTGTTGGAACCGAAGCTGCAAAAATGGCTGCCGGATTAGGTGCAGATGTCACCATTATGGATGTGAATCTGAAACGGTTGCGATACCTCGACGATATCATGCCGGCCAATGTGAAGACGATGATGAGCAACCATTTCAACATACGGGATATGGTTAAGACACATGATCTGATCATTGGAGCCGTATTGATTCCAGGCGCCAAAGCACCCTCACTAATCACCCGGGATCTGCTTCCGACCATGAAACCCGGAACAGTCCTGGTTGATGTTGCCATTGACCAGGGAGGGTGCATAGAAACATCCCATCCAACAACACACGATCATCCCACTTTCGTGATTGATGAGGTAATCCATTATTCTGTAGCCAATATGCCCGGCGCTGTACCCCGAACCTCAACCATTGCCCTTACAAATGCCACCTTGCCGTATGCCCTTAAGATTGCACAAAATGGTTGGAAAATAGCATGTAAAATGGATTTGGCATTAAAAAAAGGACTGAATATTGTCGATGGAAAGGTTGTTTATGAAGGTGTGGCTGAGGCATTTAACCTTAATTATGTACATATCGACACATTTATATAATTGTGTATTTTATACGCTTACGCTTTTTTTTTGAAAAAGTCAATACCTTTTTGAAAAAAAAATGATTTTTTAAATAACAGAAATATAGAAGTTTAATAAATGTACGCTCCGAGGCAATTGAAAAATATGAAAAAAATCATCAAAAAAAATTTGGAAGATATTGGATAAGGGTTTATATTTGTATCAGAAATCAATTACAAACATGATTGATTTCAGTCAGATCAAGTCTTTTTCATGTTTGGCGTTTTAGTTTGGGGGATAGTTTTTTGGGAGACATCAGATGATGTCTCCTTTTTTTTTCTATCATCTCAAATTTAATTTTCTGTATATCAATATAATACCAAAAAATTTTTTTCATTCCTGTCCATCTTTTGAATTTACTTTGTGGTTTTCCTTTTTTTACGTCTAAATTTGGCGTGTTTTCAACAAAGTTCTGAGATCGTGAAGTATATAGTTGCCTTTTTTCTTTTCACTTTTATATATCTCCATGCAGTGCGGGTTTCAGCCAATGCCCGGTTTTATAACATCAATTCGATGTATGGAATTTCGATGCGGGAAGCCAATGCTATATGCAGGGATCACAACGGTTTTATCTGGGCATCGTCCAAAATGGGTATTCTCCGGCTCACCGACGATGATTATCGGATTTATCAACTGCCCTACGAAACCGCTCATGTAATATCGGTTCGTCTGGCATATCGAGATTCAAGTTTGCTGGTATACACCAATAATGGGCAGCTTTTTGTGTACAATGAAGTCCTCGACCGTTTCGAACGACTGATCAATCTGAGCAAAATACTGGATAATATTTTCATCAGTATCAACAGTGTGCATATTGGCAGTGATAAAACACTCTGGCTCGGAACTTCTTTTGGATTGTATCATTATCGAAACAATCAGCTTGAGTTAATCGAGGGAGAATCATCAACGATCAATTTGATGGAAGCATATTCCAACCGGGAGATGATTGTAGCCAAAGAAAATCTTCTTTTTTTGTTCGACACCCAAACCCGGCAGTCCACTCCCTTTGAAACGGAAAAGCTTTTACCCGGCTCAACAATATCCGCCTTATTCATGGACCATAAGCGGAATTGCCTTTGGATCGGAACTTTGTCTGAAGGTTTGTATGTTTACAATTTCTCCGATAAACAAATGAAAAAATTGCCGATTGATCCTTTCCCCGATCAGCCGGTATTGTCGCTGGAAATGAATGATGATTCGACCCTTCTTGCGGGCATCGACGGTCAAGGGGTTTGGCAGGTAAATTTGAACGAGTTCCGGGTTTTGAATGTCTATAAGGAAGATGTAAACGACCCAGGGTCTCTGAGAGGAAATGGTGTATACGATATAATGCGGGACGAGCATAACCGGATTTGGGTATGTACCTACAGTGGCGGTGTTTCTTTTTTCGATCAGGCTTCTCCTTTTGTTGATCAGATTACACACCAGATAAACAACAGTAATTCGCTGGTTAATAATGATGTAAATTGTGTACTTCAGGATCATAAAGGACGCATATGGTTGGCCACAAACAATGGGATCAGTTGCTGGGACAGGGGAAAAAACCACTGGAAAAGTTTTTATACAAATAAACAGACGCAAGCCCAGGTTTTTCTTGCACTTTGTGAAGATGATCGGGGAAGGATCTGGGCCGGAACCTATTCCTCCGGTATCTATATAATGAATAGCGAAACAGGTGATGAATTGCACCATTATTCTTCGAAAGTGCCGGATTCTCCCATTAAAAACGACTACATTTTCGACCTTTACAAGGATCGGGAAGGAAATATCTGGATTGGGGGAATCAATGCCGAAGTTATCTGTTATAAAATTCGAGAAGACCAGTTCCAACGATTCAGTGTACAGCCTTTGTATGTTTTTGCCGAATATCCCCGGGATAAAATGCTGATGGGTTGTACGTATGGCCTGAGTATCACTGAAAAGGCAAACAATACTACCCAAATTCTGATCGACGGTTTTCTGGTTGAAGATCTTTGGGTAAGCGACAGCATCGTTTGGATTTGTACCAGCGGTGAGGGCCTGATCCGCTTCAATCCTGCAACCGGAAGCAAATTGCAGTATACGACGAACACCGGAATGTCTTCCAATTTTATCAACAGCATTATCGAAGTCGACGAATCCATTTGGTTGGGTACCGAAAAAGGCCTATGTCGGTTTTCTCCCGAAACCGGAAGTGTTGTGACCTATTCTTCGATTCAACATTTATCGAATTTTTCGTTCAACCGTAATGCCGTTTGCTTGCTCAGCGATGGTCAGTTGGCCTGGGGATCAAATAATGGGCTTGTTCTTTTTCATCCCGAGGCTCTTCGTGAAACGGAACACCAGGGGAAAATCTTTATTCAGGATTTGAGTATTTCCGGTCGTTCGATTCGTGATATTCCTTCGCTGAAACTGGAGCAACCCGTCGATAAACTGGAACGGATCAAGTTGAAGTACAATCAAAATACAATTACACTGGAGTTATTACCCATTGGGGCGGTTCCCGGATCAAAATTCTCCTGGAAATTAGAGGGCTTGGAGGAAAACTGGAGCGCCCCGTCGAATAACCGAATCGTCACTTTTTCGAATATTCCGGGTAAGGATTATCGATTGAATATTCGTTTATACGACAGTTCGCTTTCGAACCTGATCGATGAAAGGGCACTTTTCATTAATATAACGCCTCCATTTTGGGGAACCTGGTATTTTTTTATTCTGATTTTTATTTTCATTACGGCGCTTATATATATGGTATTATGGTATTACATTAATGCTTTAAAACAGCAACATACCGAAGAAAAAGTTCGCTTTTTTACCAACACAGCCCATGATATCCGAACTTCACTGACACTGATAAAAGCTCCGGTAGAAGAGCTTTCGAAGGATAAAGCTCTAACAGGCAGTAGTCAATATTATCTGAGTTTGGCGAAGGAACAGGTAACCCGCTTATCATCGGTGATAACTCAATTAATGGATTTTCAAAAGGTTGATGTTGGCAGAGGGCAGCTTCTGTTGAAGAATATGGATGTTGTTCCTCTTATTGAAAACCGTGTGCTTATGTTTGTTTCCCTTGCCAGTGGGAAGCAGGTGCGCTTATTATTTCTAACCGATCGAAAATCGTTTTTAACAGCGGTCGATGAATCAAAAATTGAGAAGATTGTGGATAATCTGGTTTCGAATGCCATAAAATATTCTCATCCCGGGGGTGAAGTTCGAATCAGCCTGAAGTTTTCCGATTCGAAATGGTACCTTGTGGTGTCCGATCAGGGAATCGGGATCTGTAAGAAAGAGCAGCGACAACTTTTTCGCGAATTTTACCGGGGAGAGAATGCCATAAATACGAAAATTGTGGGATCGGGAATTGGTTTATTGCTGGTGCGGAATTATATTACGATGATGGGCGGCAACATTGCCTGCACCAGTCAGGAGAATGTAGGCTCCACTTTTGAGGTGGCGCTTCCGGTTAAAAGCGTGCCGGAACCCGTTAAAGAAAAGCGTCTCGATCATTCTGTCCCTTCAGAAAGGTCGGGGTATGATAAAAATGATATGCCCGAAAGGAAGGACGAAGAAAACCGTTTGGGTTCCATGAGCATTCTTATTGTGGAAGACAACGACGATCTGCGGAATTTTATACAACATGCCCTTTCGTCCGATTTCGAGGTGCAGGTTGCCGATAACGGAGCTACTGCCTGGGAAATTATTCGGAAAGATATACCCGACCTTATCGTATCCGACATTATGATGCCCGAACTGGACGGTTTTGAGTTGTGCCGACTTATGAAATCGACTTTTGAAACCTCCCACATTCCGATCATTTTGCTCACCGCCCTTTCCGGAAAAGCGGATCAATTGCAGGGGCTGGGACTGGGCGCCGACGATTACCTGACCAAACCTTTCGACATTGCCCTTCTGAAGCAAAAGATTATCACCATTATCCGGAACAGGGAATCGGTGAGAGAGCGCGCCATCAAGCTCATTAAAGCACCCGACAAAGGAAGTATTCTAATCAATGAGCACAATGACCAATTTCTGAAAAATATGCTACAGGTTGTGCACAAACATCTTTCCGATTCCGAATTTAGCAAAGAAGATTTTGCGGTTGAAATGAATGTGAGCACTTCTCTTTTGTACAAAAAAATAAAATCGCTGACAGGCCAGTCGCCAACCGATTTCATCAAAACGGTTCGTCTCGATTATGCCCTTGAACTCCTTCAGTCGGGGAATTATTCGGTTACCGAAGTGAGTGAGATAAGTGGTTTCTCGAGTGTCGGGTATTTTAGCACCGTATTTAAGAAACATTTCGGAAAGCCTCCGACCGGAATCATCGATCAATCCGGTTCCGGTGAATGCTGATTTTATCCCGTTCATTTCGTATTATTGTATTTTATTGTAGAGAGAAATGGCCAAAGCTACGGGTACCTTTTTTTTAACACTAACTGTCGTTCTGTTTGTTTTAACAGGGGATGCATCCGATTTGAAGTTTTTCAATATCAACTCGATGTTTGGTATTTCGATTCGGGAGGTCAATAACGTATGCAAAGACCATAACGGATTTGTTTGGGCAGCCTCGAAAACCGGAATGCTTCGAATTACCGAGGATGAATACCGGCTTTATTCTCTGCCCTACGAATATGCCAGTATCGTGAATATCAAAACGGTCTACCGCGATTCGCTTTTGTTGGTATACACCAGTAACGGGCAGGTTTTTATATATAACGAAATCCTCGATCGCTTTGAGCGCTTCATCAATCTCAAGAAGGAGTTGAACAGCGTATTTATGTCGACCCATTCCATCTTAATTGGAAGCGATCACTCTCTGTGGATCAGCACCACGCTGGGCTTTTATCAATATTTAAACGGACAACTTATTCCCAGGGGAAACTTCAATTCGGGCGTGAGCTTTTTAGCATGGAAAACCGATCAGAGCATCATTGTAACGACCAGAAACCGCTTGTTCTTGTATCAGATACCCTCCGATTGTACCCTTCCTTTGGATACCGGAAATACAGAAAGTCTTCCAGCATTTAATTCAATAATGATGGATTCATCCCGAAATATTTTGTGGATCGGGACGCTTTCAGAAGGTTTGTTCTATTATGATTTTGCCGATGAGCGAACGGTAAAATTTTCCGACGACTCTTTTCCCCGACAGCCAGTAAAGTCTCTGGTTTACAATTATGATTCGACCCTGTTTGTGGGTATCGACGGACAAGGTATCTGGCAGATCGACCCGACCAGTCGGAAAGTGATCGATGTGCACAAGGATAACATCGACGATCCGACTTCTTTACGGGGAAACGGAGTGTACGACATATTCCGGGATGAGAACAACCGGGTGTGGGTATGTACGTATAGTGATGGACTTTCGTATTTTGACCAGGTATCTCCGATGGTCAGTCAGATAACACATCAGATCAACAATCCAAATTCCTTAGTCAATAATCATATTAACAGTGTTATACAGGATCGGAAAGGTCGCTTATGGCTGGGCACCAATAACGGCATTAGCTGTTGGGACGTGAAAAATAATGTCTGGCGGAATTTTTATTCCGACCAAAAGGATAAGACAAAAGTATTTTTAACTCTTTGCGAAGACAGAAAAGGCAGGATTTGGGCAGGAACGTACGCTTCGGGGATTTATGTTCTGGATGCTGAAACAGGCGCCGAACGTCACCATTATTCTTCAAAAAATGTTCAATCACCTGGAGAAGCTGCCCTTTTTTTTAATTATATATTTGACATATACGAAGATCGTGAGGGGGATTTGTGGATTGGCGGGGTAAATACCGAAGTGATGCGGTATCATATTAACGAAGACCGCTTTGAACGATTTGGGATTCAGCCTCTTTATGTGTTTGATGAATATACGAATGACCGTTTGTTGCTTGGGTGTACCTATGGACTTGGAATAAAAGATAAAAGACTCAACAATGCCCGGATCATGGCTAGCGGTTTTATTGTCGAGGACCTTTTGGTTTCCGATAGCATTATCTGGATTTGTACCAATGGCGACGGACTGATCCGGTACAATCCATCGAATGAAGAAAAACTTCAATTTTCCAGCGTGATCGGATTGCCCTCCAACTTTATCAACAGCATTGTGCGCGCCGGGGAGTACTTTTGGTTGGGTACCGAAGACGGGCTTTGCCGGTTTCATCCCGAATACAAAACCGTACAGACGTACTCGTCCGTGCCCGGTTTGTCAAATGTATCGTTCAACAGGAATGCAGTATGCAAATTAAACGATGGCCAACTGGCCTGGGGATCGAATAAGGGCTTGATTCTGTTTCATCCCGATTCCATTCACGAAACCGTACACCCCGGAAGGATCTTTATTCAGGATCTGAGCATTTCCGGACGCTCGATTCGCGAAACAACCTCGTTGAAGCTGGATCGACCGGTTAATATGCTCAGAGAAATTAAATTGAAACATTATCAAAATACCATCACACTCGAATTATTGCCCATTGGTGTAGCCCCGGGTTCTCGATTTTCCTGGAAGCTCGAAGGGCTGGAAGACAACTGGAGCCCCCCATCGAACAACCGGATGGTCACTTTTTCAAACATTAGCAGTAAAAACTTCAACCTGCGGATACGCTTGTACGACAGTTCGCTCTCGGGTATCATCGACGAACGGTCACTTGCAATAAGCATTAAACCTCCTTTTTGGAGTACCTGGTACTTTTTTGTTCTCGTTTTCGTGTTTATCACCGGAATCTTTTACCTGATTTTTTGGTACTATATCGCTTCTCTCAAGCAGCAACATACCGAAGAAAAGGTGCGATTCTTTACGAACACGGCCCACGATATCCGCACTTCGCTTACCCTGGTTAAAGCCCCGGTGGAGGAACTCAGCAAAGAAGAAGCCCTTTCCCGTAAAGGGCGTTATTATCTGGATCTGGCCAAACAACAGGTGAATCGTCTTTCGGCGGTGGTCACCCAACTTATGGATTTTCAGAAAGTCGACATAGGCCGGGGCCAATTGGTGTGGAAGAATCTTGACCTGGTTCCTCTGATCCGGAACCGCTTCCTGATGTTCGAATCCCTGGCTCAGGGAACGGGATTAACGCTTTCTTTCCATTGCGAACGTGCTTCTTTTATTACAGCAATCGACGAAGTGAAAGTTGAGAAGATTGTCGACAACCTGGTTTCCAATGCTATAAAATATTCTCTCCCTGGAGGAACGGTCTCGGTCAACCTGAAATTTCTCGACACAAAATGGCAAATGGACGTTTCGGACCAGGGTATTGGTATGGACAAAAAGGCCCAACGGCATTTGTTTAAGGAATTTTACCGGGCAGAAAACGCCATCAATTCTCGAATTGTTGGTTCCGGGATTGGACTTTTGTTGGTAAAAAGCTATGTAAACCTGATGGGGGGATCCATTTTTTGTTCCAGCCAGGAGAATGAAGGTTCGGTTTTTCAGGTTATTATTCCGGTTAAAAGATTAGCCGAGGGGGATATAGAAACCCGGGAGCCCGTCGGATCGGCTTTGGATGAACCATCCGTTATCGACTCGGTTGTTTCACCAGAGCCTGCAGTCGCCGTACAACCTGTTGCCACGATGAATGTTCTGATTGTTGAAGACAACGATGATCTTCGGGGATTTTTGCACAGCATCCTTTCCGAT